>WNFD01003363.1_pt1 | contig 28338 bp, 24 predicted proteins | sample 5400491 | NCBI WGS metagenome assembly WNFD01 (sample SAMN13153343, study PRJNA577476) | soil metagenome | isolation source: 120 cm saprolite under Douglas fir tree site 2 hole 2 replicate 2 | place: USA:California | collected 2015-04-18
TGTGGCGACCGTCGACGAGGTACTTGTTGGCGCCGAGCCGAACCTGGGCGGCGTCTTCGTACAGGCCGAAGGTGATGTCGACGGCTTCGCGCCAGCTTGATGCCGGCTGGATGTTGATCTCGATCACACCGGGATCGGGCGTTACCTTGATCACCTCGACGCGCGGATCGAATGGCGGCGGATAGCCCTCGACATGAACCTGCATCCGCATTTCTTCGGCGGTCGCTTCCACCGCGGTGACCAGTTCGAGATAATCCTCCAGCCGCTCTACCGGCGGCATGAAGGCGCACAGAATGCCGTCGCGGATCTCGATCGACATCGCGGTGCGCACGCCGCCGCCTTTGAGTTGCTGCTCCTGCACTTCCTGATGCGGCGCGGCCTCAGTCGGCGTCGTCGCGTCGTAAACCGGTAATGCATCGCGCGGCTCGAGCGGATCCTGCTCGACGACATAGGGAAAGTCTTCCGCGGGAATATGCGGCAGTGAGGCGATCGGCAGCCGCAGGCCCAGTGGCGAATCGCCCGGTGTCAGAAACAAATTGCCGCGCCGCAGCTTCCAGCGCTCGCTCTTCCAGCGCGAGGAAGATTTGCTTGCATCGGCGTTCCAGCGCTGGATCGGCAGCACGAATCCCTTGGGAACGTTGAGTCCCTGATCGAACACCCGCGCCATGCGCGAGCGTTCTTCCGGATCGGACAGTTTGGAATCGCTCGGATCGACATTCGGCGGCAGGCCGGCTTCCTTCTGCAGCCAGTGCGAAGGGTCTTCGAACGCCGGCATGATATACTCGGAATCGACGCCGAGTTTTTTTGCAGCCCCTTCCGCGAAGCGCTCGGCGTCTTCGGTTCCGGCCTGGCGCGGCCCTTCGATCTTCGCGATCAAATCGGAGTTCTTCCAGATCGGCACGCCATCCTTGCGCCAATAGAGTCCAAACGCCCAGCGCGGCAGGCTTTCGCCGGGATACCACTTGCCCTGTCCGAAATGCAGCAGGCCGCCCGGCGCGAACCGTGTCCGTAACTTGCGAATGAGATCGTCCGCCAGCCCGCGCTTGGTCGGACCGACCGCGGAAATGTTCCATTCCGGCGATTCCAGATCGTCGACGGAAACGAAGGTCGGTTCGCCGCCCATCGTCAGGCGCACGTCGCCGGCCTTCAGATCGGCATCGACCTGCTCGCCGAGCTTGTCGAGGCGCGCCCAGGATTCATCGGAGAACGGTTTTGTAATACGCGGGGCTTCGCGGATGCGCTTGACGCTCATCTCGAAGTCGAATTCGACTTGTGCGAATCCGACCGCGCCGCTGATCGGCGCTGCCGAGCGATAATGCGGCGTCGCGGCGACGGGAATGTGCCCCTCGCCCGTCAGCATCCCCGAAGTGACGTCGAAGCCGATCCAGCCGGCGCCCGGAAGATAAACCTCGGCCCAGGCGTGCAAATCGGTAAAATCGCTCTCGACCTCGCGCGGCCCTTCGACCGGATCGATGTCGGGGCGCAACTGAATGAGGTAACCCGAGACGAAGCGGGCGGCGAGACCGAGGTGCCGAAAGATCTGGATCAGCAGCCACGCCGAGTCGCGGCACGATCCGGCGCCCGATTCCAGCGTCTGCTCCGGCGTCTGGATGCCGGGCTCCATCCGGATGATGTAGCGAATTTTCTTTTGCAATTGCGCATTGAGATCGACCAGAAAATTGACGGTGCTGGGCGCCTCGCGCGGAATGCCCGCGAGGTACGTTGACAACAGCGGTCCGGGCTCCAAGGTCGCCAGATAAGGCGCGAGTTCGGTCTTGAGATCGTCGGTATACGCGAACGGAAAGCTGTCGGCGGAAGGCTCGACAAAGAAATCGAACGGATTGATCACGGTCATCTGGGCCGTGAAATCGACCTCGATCTTCAGCTCGGTGGCCTTTTCGGGGAAGACGAACCGCGCCAGCCAGTTGCCTTGCGGATCCTGCTGCCAGTTCACGAAATGGTTTGGCGGCGTCACCTTGAGCGAATAGCTCAGAATGGGCGTGCGGGTATGCGGCGCCGGCCGCAGCCGGATGGTTTGCGGGCCAAGGTCGATCGGACGGTCATATTTGTAATGCGTGACGTGATGTAGTGCGACGAAGATCGACACAGGCTGAGTGCTCCAGCAGCTTTTTTAAGCAGAACACCGGTTCTGATGTGGATCAAGCACTAACAACGGGCAGCGATTGCCTATGCGAGGGGCGGATTATGGTCTCCCACATCTCCACGAGTCGTCCCCGCGCACGCGGGGACCCATAGCCATCGGCGCAAGTGGCTTAAGGGCAATGGTCGCAACACCTCGCTTGGAACCGAAAGTCCTCGGAGTATGGGCCCCGGCGTTCGCCGGGGCGACGAGAGAGGGTGCAGCCGCGGGAACTTACATCGTCGCGCCAAGCACCCAGGGCGCGAATTCGGCGCCGCCGAAATCAAAGCTCTCGCTCTTGGTCGGCGCTCCCGAAGCGGTCTTCAGCATCAGCTCGAAGATGCGCTGACCGCACTCCTGCACTGTCTCCTCGCCGTCGAGAATGGTGCCGCAATTGACGTCCATGTCGTCTTCCATCCGCTTGAACATCGGCGAATTGGTCGCAAGCTTGATCGACGGTGCGGGCTTGCAGCCGAACACGCTGCCGCGGCCGGTGGTGAAGCAGACGAGATTGGCGCCGCCGGCCACCTGCCCGGTCGCGGCCACCGGGTCGTAGCCCGGCGTGTCCATGAAGACAAAACCCTTTTTTGTCACCGCTTCAGCATAGTTCAGGACATCGACCAGATTGGTGCTGCCGGCTTTTGCCATCGCGCCGAGTGATTTTTCGAGGATCGTGGTGAGCCCGCCGGCCTTGTTGCCGGGGCTCGGGTTGGCGTTCATCTCGGCGCCCTCGCGTTCGGTGTACGCCTCCCACCAGCGCATCAGCGCCACCAGTTTTTCGCCGACCTCGCGGCTGACCGCGCGGCGCGTCAGCAAATGTTCGGCGCCGTAGGTCTCCGGAGTCTCCGACAGGATCACGGTGCCGCCATGCCGCACCAAGAGATCGCTGGCCGCACCCAGCGCGGGATTGGCGGAGACGCCGGAATAACCGTCGGAGCCGCCGCATTGCAGCGCCACGGTCAACTCACTGGCCGACACCGGTTCGCGCTTGACGTTGTTGGCATCGGTAAGCGCCTCGCGCACAAAGGCGACGCCGGCTTCCACGGTCTTGCGGGTGCCGCCGATTTCCTGAATCTCCAGCTCGCGCAGGCGGCCGGCGAGCTTCTGCTCTTTCATCAACCCGCCGATCTGATTGACCTCGCAGCCCAGGCCCAGCACGACCACGGCGGAAAAATTCACATGCCGTGCATAACCGCCGAGCGTGCGGCGCAGGATGGTCAGCGGCTCGTCCTGCGTCATGCCGCAGCCGGTCTTGTGGGTGAGCGCGACCACGCCATCGACGTTGGGGAAATCCGCCAGCGGATTGTCGTGGGTGAACGGATTCTTCTTGAAGACATCCGCTACCATGCCGGCGACATGCGCGCTGCAATTCACCGAAGTCAGGATGCCGATGTAGTTGCGGGTCGCGACCCGGCCATCGGGACGGCGGATGCCATCGAAGGTGGCGGGCAGATCGAAGTTCGGCGTCGGCGTGACGTCGACGCCGAAGGCGTAGTCCTTGGCGAAATCGCCCATGCCGCAATTCTGCGTATGGACGTGCTGGCCCGGCGCGATCGGAGATGTCGCAAAGCCGATGATCTGGCCGTAGCGGCGGATCGGTTCGCCCGTCGCGATGGCGCGGGTCGCGACCTTGTGGCCCGCCGGAATCCGCTCGACCGTGGTCACTCCATCAGCCACGACCATGCCGGGCGGAAGGCTCGAGCGCGCGATCAGCACGCCATCATCGGGATGCAGGCGAATGACAGGTGCTGGGGCCATTGTGTGTTTCCCTAAGTCTGCGAGGTATCGTGCCCCGGATGCTGCGCAGCGCGCAAGCGGTGCGCTGCTGATCCGGGGCCTAGGCGTACTGTGGGTCCCGGCTCTGCGGAGCAGCGTGAAGTACGCTGCACCGCGTCCGGGACACGAGACCCTACGCCTTGCCGGCGGAATCCTTGCGGGTCTGCGCGACCTGCATCTTGGCATAGGTCATCATCAAACCGCTCTCGTTGGACAGCGTCACGAGCTTGAATCCCATGTTGATCGCCCGCACAGCGCCATCGGCGCCGCTGCAGTGGATGCCGGGATGAAGGCCGCGCTTGCCGCACTCTTTGACGATCTTCTCATAAATCTTGAGAATTTCCGGCTCGTCGCGGTCGAGCTTCGGCACCAGCCCATAGGAGAAGCCGAGATCGGAGGGACCGATATAGACGCCGTTGATGCCTTCGACATCGAGGATCGATTCCATGTTCTCGACCGCGGTCTTGGTCTCCATCATCGGGAGCAGCACGATCTCGTCGTTGGCCGTCTGCTGATAGGTGCCGGCCGAACCGTACATGCCGGAACGGATCGGGCCGTTCGAACGCGTGCCGCGCGGCGGATATTTGCTGTAGGCAACGAGGTTTTCCGCCTCCTGCTTGGTGTTGATCATCGGGCAGATCACGCCATAGGCGCCGCCGTCCAGCACCTTGCCGACGATGCCGGGCTCATTCCAGGGCACGCGGACCATCGGCGTCACCGGATGGCCGTTCATCGCCTGGAAGCATTGCACCATCGACTGGTAATCCTGCACGCCATGCTGCATATCGACGGTGACGCTGTCGAACCCGCATTGCGCCATCACCTCGGCCGAAAATCCCGATGGGATCGCAAGCCAGGCGTTCACCACGGCCTTGCCCGAGGCCCATACTTTCTTGACGTTATTTGCCACTTTGTTTCCTTCCGTTTGTCCAAACCCGCCGTCATTGCGAGGATCCAACGGGTCCAGCCTTCGGCTGGCCCGATGATAAACTCCGCGACGAAGCAATCCAGTCTGTGGTTGCAGCTCTGGATTCGCTGCGCTCGCAATGACGGTTAAATCATGCCGTTGCCCGCTGTATGCTCACCTCGCTCACGCCGACTTCGCGTGCGGTATTCACTATCGCCGCCCAGGTATCGTCAGGCAAGGGCACTCCGTTTTTGGTGCGATCGGCACGCATTTTCCGCTCGGGATCGCCGGGGATCAGCACGGCATCGACGCCGGCGACCGGCTTGGTCGCCCTGATAAAGTCGACATACCGCGAGATTTCGCCGTCGAAGAAATTGCTGGTGTCCACCACCTTGGGGTCGACATAAACGGCGAACATGCCGTTGGCGAAACGCCGGTCCGGCGCGGTGGCGCCGGTACCGGTCAACGCCCCGCCGAGCAACTCGCAGATGAAGGCGAGACCCGAGCCCTTGTGCTCGCCGAACGCGCGAATTGCGCCTGTGCCCTTGGTGTGGTCGCGCGGCCCCTCCGCGCTGTACGGCCCGTACAGCACCGCCGGATCCTCGCTCAACGTGCCGTCGAAGTCGATCAGCGCGCCATCAGGCAATTTCTTGCCGCCGCGGCTTGCGACAAGAACCTTGCCTTCGGCGACGATCGAGGTGGCGAAATCCAGCACGATAGGGTCCTGCCCTTGGCGCGGAATGCCAACGCAATAAGGCGCCGTCGACAGCCGCTTCTCGACGCCGCCATGGGGCGCCACCAGCAGCGAGCCCGCGGCGTTGACGAAATGGATCGAGACCAGACCTTCGGCGGCCGCCATTTCCGCCCAGTCGCCGACGCGACCGATGTGCCCGGCATTGCGCAGCGCCACCGCGGCAAGGCCGGCCTTCTTGCACTTCTCGATCCCGATCCTGACGGCCTGCGGTGTGACGGTTTGCCCGTAACCGAACTTGCCGTCGACCACCACCAGCGACGGCGTATCGACCACAAGCTCGACGGTCTGATCGGGGACGACCGAGCCCATCTTCTTCCACCTGATGTAAACCGGCACCCGGATCACGCCGTGGCTGTCGTGCCCGGTGAGGTTCGCGGTCGTCAGGTATGTCGCGATGCGCCTGGCTTCCTCGGGAGAGGATTCCGAGTGTGCGAAAACTTCGGCAACGAAGTCGATCAGGTTTTGAACTTGTATCGTGACCATCGATCCGTCTTTCGCGGCTTACGCGCTTACCTTGGCATGGCCGCCGAGATAGGCGGCGGCGATGGCTTCATTGCCCCATAATTCGTCGGGCTTGCCGCCCAGCACGATGCGGCCGGTTTCCAGCACGTAACCATGATCGGCGACGGAAAGTCCCATGCGCGCGTTTTGCTCGACAAGCAAGACCGTGGTGTTGCGCCTGATCTCCGAAATGATCCGGAACACCGCCTGCACGATCACCGGTGCGAGGCCGAGCGAAGGCTCGTCCAGCAGCAACAGCCGCGGCTTCGCCATCAACCCGCGCGCCACCGCGACCATCTGCAATTGCCCGCCCGACAAGGTCCAGCCGAGCGCATTGGAAAATGACCTGATGTCCGGAAACAGATCGAACATGGCGTCGGCTTCGCGTGACAGGGCCGATTTCGCGATGCGCCGGTTCGAGGCGCCGAGCATGATGTTTTCCTTGACGGTGAGGCCGGGAAACACCCGCCGCCCCTCCGGCACATGGGAGATGCCGAGCCGGACAATGGTTTCAGGTCCGAGGCCGGCGATCGATTTGCCGTCGAACAGGATTTCGCCCGCCGCCGGTTTTGCCAGCCCCGAGATAGCGCGCAGCGTGGTCGATTTGCCAGCGCCGTTGGCGCCGAGCAGCGTAACCACCTGCCCCTCGTCGACACTGATCGACACGCCGCGGAGCGCTTCGATCTCGCCGTATAGGACAATCAGATCGTTGATTTGGAGCAGCGGCATTATTCGGTCCCGAGATAAGCGGAGACGACATCGGGATGGCGCAGCACCGCCATGGATTCGCCGTCCGCGATGCGGCGTCCGAAGTTGAGCACGGTGATATGCTGGGCTGCCTCCGAGACCAGCGTCATGTCATGATCGATGATCAGGATGGTCAGGCCTTGCGCTGCGATGCGCTTGAGCAACTCATGCAGTTCGAGCTTCTCGCTCGAATTCAGTCCGGCCGCGGGTTCGTCGAGCAGAAGCAAGGTCGGGTTGGCGGCGAGCGCGCGGGCGATCTCGATCAGCCGCTGATGGCCATAGGAAAAGCTCGAGATCAGTTCGTTGGCGCGCGGGCCGAGGCCAACGAAGGTCAGCGCCGACATCGCACGCTCGGTCAGCGCGTCATCGCCCCCTGCTCCGAGCAGCGTGTTGCCCGGCCGCTCGGCGCCGATCACGACGTTTTCCAGCGCCGTCATCGAACGGAACAGCCGGATGTTCTGAAATGTTCGCCCGAGGCCGGCGGCAGCGCGCTGATGCGGCGGCATCTCGGTCACGTCGGTGCCGTCGAGGATCACCCGGCCCGCCGTGGCCTGATAGAGGCCGGAGAGCACGTTCAGCGTCGTCGTCTTGCCGGAACCGTTCGGACCGATCAGCGCGTGAACGCCGCCACGCCTGACCTCGATATCGACATCATCGACGGCCTTGAGGCCGCCGAAATATTTCGCGAGGCCTTTGACTTCGAGAACGATGGCGCCACCAACGGTCGCCGGAACCAGCTGCAGCGCCGGGCCCGCGACACGCACCTTTGCTTTTGCGCGCCAGCGCTGGGTCGCGACATTGATGAATCCCCAGATACCATCCGGCATGAAGCGGATGATGAGGATGACGGACAATCCGTAGATCGCGAGATAAAGGCCGGGGACGCTTTTCAGAAATCGCAGCCATTCCGGAATCAGGATCAGCAAGCCGGTGCCGATCGCCGACCCGATCGGCGACGCGACGCCGCCCAGCAGCGACATCGTCAGGAAGACAATCGACTCGGCGAACGAGAACTGATCCGGACTGACATAGGCGAAGCCGCCGGCGAAAAGACCGCCGGCCAATCCGCCCAGCACCGCGCTGAGGGCGAAGGCATAGACCTTGGTGCGGAACACATCGATGCCGACGACGCCGGCCGCAAGTTCGTTGTCGCGGACCGCGCGCATGGCGCGTCCGAGCCGCGTATCCGGAAGATGCCAGACGAAATAGCCAACCAGCGCCAGCATGGCGACGCAGAAGGCGAGATACGATTGCGAGTTCTGGAACAAATCCGGCCGGCCGATCCGCGGGACGCCGTCCGGGCCGTGGGTGAGCCAGATGGCGTTGATCATGACCAGCGTGACGATCTGCTGGAACGAGATCGTCACCATGGCGAGGTAATGCCCGCCGAGGCGCAGGGTCGACATGCCCAGCACTGCCCCGGCTACCAGCGCCATCAGGCATCCTGCCACCAGACACAGCCAGTAGCTGATGTGGTAGTCCGACGTTCCGATGCCGACCGCATAGGCGCCGAAACCGAAGAACGCCGCCTGCGCCAGATTGATCTGCCCGCACAGGCCAAGCACGACGGAGAGACCGAACACCGCGATCGCAAAGGTGGTCGCCTGCATCAGGATGTTGAGGATGTAACCGTCGAATCGCATGGTGGCGGCAAGCGCGACGACGATGGCGGCGCCGATGAAATAAGGCAGGTGACGTATCAGCAACGGCTTCGCGCGAGTCGCGGACACGGTGATCGCCATATTCTCGCTGGGGGCGCTCATGCTTTCTCCGCGACGCGTTCGCCAAAGATGCCCTGAGGCCGGAACACCAGAAACAGCACCAGCACCAGGAAAGCAAAGCCGTCCTTGTAGGGTACTGAAATATAGGCGGCACCAAAGGTTTCGATGATGCCGAGCGCCAGTCCGCCGATGATCGCACCGGCAACGTCGCCGAACCCTCCGATGATGGTGGCCGCGAAGGCTTTGAGCGCGATTGTGGAGCCCATCTGGATCGAAACGAACAGGATCGGCGCCACCAGGATGCCCGCGAGGCCGCCAAGCACCGCCGAATAGATGAAGGTGATCATGATCATGGTGGAGACGGAAATTCCGAGCAGCGACGCCATCTCCTTGTCCTGCGAGGTGGCCTGCAGCTTCTTGCCCAGCATGGTGTGCTCGAAGAACCAGTAATTGAACACCACCAGGATCATCGTGACCGCGATGATCAAGAGATACTGGCTGTCGAGATAGACCGGCCCGAGCTGGATGCCGGGCGTCTCGAACCATCCCTCCAGCACCTGCGGCTGCGGGCCGTAAATCGCGAGCACGGAATTGGCGAGCAGGATCGACGCACCGATGGTCGCGATGATGACCGGCAGAAACGTGCGGTGACGCAGTGGATAATAGACCCCGAGATTGAAGATCGCGCCCAGTAGCGCCATGCCCGCCAGCGACAGCAGGAAGGAGAGCCAGTACGGCCATCCCAAATCGACGGCGAACACGACCATCAGGTAGGCCGCGACCATCGAGAATTCGCCTTGCGCGAAATTCACCACGTTGGTGGCGCGGAAGATCAGCACGAAGCCGAGCGCGACCAGCGCGTAAACGGCGCCGATGCCTATACCGGTGAAAAGTAGCTGTAGTGCAAGATCCATGGAAACGCTCGGTTACGAGAAGCTGATCGGCTCTGCTGTCGATAATTGCTGGTTCTGCCGGCCGAAGTCCCGGTGGAACAATCCGTGAGAACCCGATCCGCGAATGTCGAACCGCAGGTTCGGGCGTGTCGGCCCCTCCGCATCGGGACGGACCGACAACGCCGGATCAATCGTTGAAGTCGATATGCTTGTCGTAAACGATGGTGCCCTTCTCGTTCTTCACGATATTGTAGCCGTGCAGGCCGTCGCCGTTCTGGTCGAAATTATACTCGCCTTCCGCGCCGGCATATTTTTTAACAGCGAGAATGGCCTCCCGGATTTTTGTCGGATCGGTCGAGCCGGCCTTGTTGATCGCCGCGGCCAGAATGGTGATGGCGTCATAGGGCCACGCGCTCTGGTTATCCGGCGCGGTCTTGTAGGCCTCGCGATAGGATTTGCCGAAGGCCTTCGAAGCCTCGTTGGAATCTTCCGCGTAGTCCGCCACGCCGTAAGTGCCGAACAGCGCCGGGCCTGCCAGCTTGGTCGACGACACCGCCACCACCGAAGGCGATCCGACCCAGGGAATATTGACGCCGAGCTGGCGCAATTGCCGGGCGAAAATGCCGAGATCGTTTTCGAAGGTGAAGTAAGTACCGAGCACATCCGCGCCGGACTGCTTCACAGCCAGCACGACCGGCGTGAAATCCTGGCTTTGGTTGGCGTAGCCCTGATCGAGAACCGGCGGCGCGCCGAGCTTGCTCAGCGCTTCTGCGAGCGCCTTGCCGCCTGCGGTGCCGAATGCGTCGGTCGAATGAACGATCGCCCATTTTTTCTTGCCGAGCGTGTTGACGCCGTAGTCGGCGATCACGCGACCGGAATAGTTGTCGTTCGGACGGAAGCGGAACAGCCACTGATTGCCCATATGGGTGAGATCCGGATTGGTGCCCCCGATCATCACCGGCTTGCCGAGCTTGAGCACGTCGGGCGCCATCGCCATCACCTGGGTCGAGCGGATCGAGCCCAGAAACGCAACGATATCCGGCTGCGCGGCCAATTTCGAAAATGCCAACACGATGCCTGGATTGGTGGTCTGATCGTCCTCAATGACGAGTTCGACCTGATTGCCGAGAATGCCGCCGGCCTTATTGACCGCAGCGAGCGCAAGCTTCGCCCCGTTCTGCGCCCAAAGCCCCTGCTCCGCCGCCGGACCCGTCACCGGGACGCACATGCCGATCTTGATGGTGGCGCCCTGCGCGCGCGCGCTGCCGATGATGTGGGGTGCAACAATACCGGCCGCGATGCCAGCCGCGAAATCGCGTCTCGTAAGTTTCATCTATTCCTCCATGAGGCCGGGCTTCTTTGCCGGCCTTTCTTGGTATTGGCATCCGTAAAGGACGCAAAACCGTGTGCGTATCTACGGACTCTCGCGTTCGGAGTAAATTGATATCGCGACGATGTCGACTAACGGCGCCGACGTGTCGTTAGTGGCGGATGCGGCAAAAGATTAACAGGCGCGAAGCGGACCTATTCCCCCGGCTTCGCGGGCGCGGGCGAGAGCTTTCGATGCTTAAACAACATGCATCCAATAGGAGCTATGCGTCCCATCAAGAGCATCATGCAAATTTGCGCTTACTCGACTTCGCCAACGGCTCGCAACTCCGACAGACTTGCCTCGAGCGCGCCGAGCATATCCTGCAGCTCGGCGAGCTTGCGGGCGCCGTAGCGCCGGGTGATGGCGTCGTAGATGGCTTCCGACGACGGCGCCACCGCTTCGATCAGCTTCAAACCCTTAGCCGAGATCGACACGACGCCGCGGCGCAGATCGGCTTTCGCCACCCGTCGTTCGATCAGATGCCGCGCTTCCAGGTCGCGCAGAATCCGCGAAAGGCTCGGGCCCAGCAGGAAAGCAACGTGCGCGAGTTCCGTGACCTCGATGGCGTCGATCGAGGCGAGCGCGCGCAGGATTCGCCATTGCTGTTCGGTCAGGCCGTGGTTGCGCAGCGAGGGACGGAAATGCCGCATCACCGCTTCGCGCGCCCGCAGCAGCGACATCGGCAGCGAACGGGAGAATTCGCGCATCGGCACCCGCCGGACAGCGGTTTCGCTTGCCGCTTTCGGACCGGCGGTTCCGAACGATTTTTTCCGCGCCATTGTCAATCGTCCCGCCATCAGCAGCTGCCGACTGTCGCACCACGGCATGTTTGCGCTGCAACAAAACTCAATTCGGTTTGACTTCATTTAACATGTTAATCATATTCCCGCACGACCTTTCATGGTGCACCGGGCCTCGACCGAGATGGCATTGACCAAAGACGATATCCGTCGCGCCGCCGAGCGGCTGCATCAGGCGGAGCAGACGCGACAGCAGATCCGGCAGCTATCGCTGGATCACCCGGGCATCACCATCGAGGACGCCTATGCCATCCAGAAGGCGTGGATCGAGATCAAGGTCGCCGAGGGCCGCGTCGTCAAAGGCCACAAGATCGGCCTCACATCGAAGGCCATGCAGAGCGCGCTTGGTATCGATGAGCCGGATTCCGGGATTCTTCTCGACGACATGTTCTTTGCCGATGGCGGCCTCGTGCCATCCGACCGCTTCCCATCCGACCGCTTCATCGGCACGCGGATCGAAGCCGAACTGGCATTCGTGATGAAGGCGCGGCTTGCCGGGCCGCACTGCACGATGTTCGACGTGCTGAATGCAACGGATTTCGTGGTGCCGGCGCTGGAAATCCTGGACACGAGGATCGAGCGAGTCGATCCGGTAACAAAGTCGACCCGAAAGATATTCGATACCATCGCCGACAACGCCGCCAATGCCGGCATTGTGCTCGGCGGCCGTCCGTTGCGCCCGCTCGAGGCCGATCTGCGCTGGATCGGCGCGCTGTGCTATCGTAACGGTCAGTTGGAGGAAACCGGGCTTGCCGCCGGCGTGCTCAATCATCCCGCCACCAGCGTGGCCTGGCTTGCCAACAAGATCGCGCCCAACGGACTTGCGCTTGAGGCCGGCCAGGTGGTGCTGGCGGGATCGTTCATTCGCCCGATCGAGACCCGCAAAGGCGACACGATCCAGGCCGACTATGGTCCGTATGGCACGGTGAGTTGCTATTTCGCCTGATACGCCCCCGCAGAGGAGTGATCCAGACATGCCGCATTTCACGATCGAATATTCAGCCAATCTCGACGCGCGTGTCGATATGGACAAGGTCGTCGAAGTGGTCCGCAAGGCCGCGGTGGAGACCGGGATATTCCCGCTCGGCGGCATTCGCGTCCGCGCGGTACGCTGCGAGCACTACGCCATTGCCGATGGTACGCCGGATTTCGGCTTTCTCGACATGGTGCTGCGGCTCGGCGAAGGCCGCGATCTCGCGACCCGAAAGAAGGCCGGCGAACATATCTTCAAGGCGCTGTCCGCCTATCTCGACCCGGTCTTTGCGGGCAGCAAATTCGCGCTGTCGTTCGACATGCAGATCAACGACAAGGAAACCAGCTGGAAGCGCAACAATATCCACGACGTCCTGAAAGCGGAGGCCGCGCATGGATAAGGTCATGCCAAAATCATCCGACGTGTTTCAGGCCAATCGCGACCGCGCCGCGCCGCTGTTGAAACAACTGAGAGCCGATGGCATCGGACACATGATCGACGGCAAGATCGTGGCGTCGATCTCAGGCGAAACTTTTGAGACGAACTCGCCGGTCGACGGCGCGGTGCTGGCGTCGGTCGCGCGCGGCAACGCGGAAGATATCGATCGCGCCGCGACCGCAGCCGCGCTGGCGTTCAAGGCCTGGCGCGACATGCCGGCGACGATGCGCAAGAAATTGCTGCATCGGGTTGCGGACGCCATCGAGGACCGCGCCGACGATATCGCCGTGCTCGAATGCATCGACACCGGCCAGGCCCATCGCTTCATGGCCAAGGCCGCGCTCAGGGCTGCCGAGAACTTCCGTTTCTTCGCCGACAAATGCACCGACGCCCGCGATGGCCTGAATATGCCGAGCGAAGAGCATTGGAACGTATCCACGCGCGTGCCGATCGGTCCGGTCGGCGTGATCACGCCATGGAATACGCCGTTCATGCTGTCGACCTGGAAGATCGCCCCTGCCCTCGCCGCCGGCTGCACGGTGGTGCACAAGCCCGCGGAATGGTCGCCGGTGACCGCCGATCTGTTGTCGCGGCTGGTGAAACAGGCCGGCGTGCCCGACGGCGTTCTCAACACCGTGCACGGCATCGGCGAAGAAGCCGGCAAGGCGCTGACCGAGCACCCCGCGATCAAGGCCATCGCCTTTGTCGGCGAAACCTCGACGGGTGCAGCGATCATGGCGCAGGGCGCGCCAAGCCTGAAGCGCGTGCATTTCGAACTCGGCGGCAAGAACCCCGTGATCGTATTCGACGATGCGGATTTGGACCGCGCGCTCGATGCGGTGGTGTTCATGATCTATTCGCTCAACGGCGAGCGCTGCACCTCGTCGAGCCGGCTACTGATCCAGCAAGGCATCGCGGAAAAATTCATCGAAAAACTCACCGCGCGCGTGAAAGCGCTGAAGATCGGGCATCCGCTCGACCCCGCGACCGAAATCGGGCCGCTGATCCACGAGCGCCATCTGGAAAAAGTCTGCGGCTATTTCGACGTCGCGCGGAAGGATGGCGCTGTCATCGCCGTCGGCGGCAAGACGCATGACGGCCCCGGCGGCGGGCATTATGTGCAGCCGACGCTCGTCACCGGCGCGCACGCCAACATGCGTGTCGCCCAGGAGGAAGTGTTCGGTCCTTTCCTGACGGTGATTCCGTTCCGCGACGAGAACGACGCCATCGAGATCGCCAACGCCGTGCAGTATGGCCTCACCGGCTACGTCTGGACCTCGGACATGGGCCGCGCATTGCGCGTCGCCGACGCGCTGGAGGCCGGCATGATCTGGCTGAATTCCGAGAATGTCCGCCACTTGCCGACGCCGTTCGGCGGCATGAAATCGTCAGGCATCGGCCGCGACGGCGGCGATTATTCATTCGACTTCTACATGGAAACCAAGCACGTCTCGCTGGCGCGGGGAACCCACAAGATCCAGCGGCTGGGCGTGGAGCCGGGTATCTGATGTGTGACGCAGCCAGATCGACAGCGGCAGCGCGCTCCCTCTCCCGTCGGGAGAGGGTTGGGGTGAGGGGTTACGGCCTAACGATAGATCGTAACCCCTCACCCGGCGCTCCGCGCCGACCTCTCCCAATGGGAGAGGTGAAGCAGAACTCGACTGATCTTTAGGACAACACCGCATGCCCATCCCGCAACATACTTTCGATCCGCCGTTCAACATCATCCGATCCAGCCACGTCGTGCTCGACGTCGTCGACCTGAACGCCAGCGGCGAGTTTTACGAAAAGACCGTCGGGCTTCATGTCGAGGATCGCGACGACAGAGCGGTCTACTTGCGCGGCAGCGAGGAGCATCAGCACCACTCGCTGGTGCTGCGCAAGGCGGCGAGTGCCGCCTGCAACCGCCTGGGCTTCAAGGTCGGCAACGAAACCGATCTCGACAAGGCCGCGGCCTTCTGCTCCGAGAGCGGAATCACTTACGCGTTCGCGGAGCAGCCGTTTCAGGGCCGCACACTGCAGTTCACCGACCCGTTCGGCTTCCAGATCGAGCTCTATGCAACAATGGAGAAACGCCCGCATCTGTTGCGCCGCTACGATCTCTACAAGGGTTGCCACCCGCAACGGCTCGATCATTTCAACGTGTTCGCCGCCGAGGTTCAGGACACTGTCGACTTCTACGCGCGGCTGGGTTTCCGGCTGACCGAATACGGCGAGGAAGACGGCCCCAATGGGCGCATCGCGGCGGCGTGGATGCATCGCAAGGGCAACGTGCACGACTTCGCCATCACCAACGGCAAGGGCCCTCGTCTGCACCATTTCGCCTACTGGGTGCCGACCGCGATGAACATCCTGCATCTGTGCGACGTGATGGCCTCGAGCGGCTTGCTCAAGAACATCGAGCGCGGACCCGGCCGTCACGGCATTTCAAATGCGTTTTTTCTGTATGTCCGCGATCCCGATGGCCACCGCCTGGAGCTCTACACCAGCGATTACTTCACCGGGGATCACGATCATGAACCGATGCGCTGGTCGCTGAAGGATCCGCGCCGGCAGACGCTGTGGGGCGCACCGGCGCCGCGTTCCTGGTTCGAGCAGGGATCGCCGTTCGCGGGTCAGGTGGTACGTGAGCCGCTGTTCGTCGCTGACGTCACGATTGCGGATTAAGATGCGCCGTTCGATTGTCATCCACTGCGATCACGGGAGGTATCATGAAAAGGCTTTCGCTCACCGCAGCCGCGTCGATGCTGGGCCTCGCGCTTGTGATGTCGCCGATGACTGATCTTCAGGCCGCGGAACTCAAGATCCTGGCCGGCGGCTCCATGACCGGCTCGCTGAACGAACTCGGCCCCCAATTCGAGCGCGCCTCCGGTCACAAACTTACCATTCACTTCGACTCCACTCCCAACCTGATAAAACAGGTCACATCGGGCTCGCCATTCGACCTCGCCGTTGCGCCTGTCGATGTTTTCAAGGACGCCGCCGCGAGGGCCCGTTTCGCGCCCTCGCCCACCATCGATATCGCCCGCGTCGGCTACGGCGTCATCGTCCGATCAGGCGCCTCCAAACCCGACGTCAGCACACCGGATGCGCTGAAAGCGACGCTGCTCAACGCGCCATCCATTACGTTCGTGCCGGAGAGCGCGGCCGGCGCCTACGTCTTGAAGACATTCGACCGGCTCGGCATCACTGAGGCGATGAAGGCCAAGACCAAGCCGCAGACCGCGCCGGCGCAGATCGCTCCGGCCGTCGCCAAGGGTGAGGCCGATCTCGGGGTATTTCTCGTCAACGTGTTGATCGCCCCCGGCGTCGAACTGGCGGGCCCATTCCCTGCTGAATTGCAGCAGGAGCTGGTTTTCACCGCCGCTGTCGCTGCTGACAGCAAGGAAGCGGATGCCGCCACGGCATTCATCACCTTTCTGACTACTCCCGCCGCCGCTGCCGTCATCAAGGCAAAAGGGATGATCCCCGGCTAAGGCAGCCCGCGCATCGTTATTGGAAATCTCATGACCTCCCATCGCATCGCAACCTACTCCGTTGACGGATCGACCAGATACGGCGTTGTCGCCGAAGGCGGGCTAGTCGATCTCGCCGCGCGCTTTGGCAAGGACTATCCGACGCTGCGCGAGGCGATCGCCGCTGGCGCATTGACAAGATTTGCCGAGGAGGCCGCGCGGCACTCGCCGGACCATGCGCTCGACGCGATCACCTGGCTGCCGCCGATCCCTGCGCCGGAGAAGATCATCTGCATCGGGGTGAACTATCCGGACCGTAACGCGGAATACAAAGACGGCCAGGACGCGCCGAAATATCCCAGCATGTTCATGCGCACGCCGCGCTCGTTCGTTGGACACAATACGCCGCTGGTTCGCCCGCGCGCATCCGCGCAGCTCGACTATGAAGGCGAAGTGGTTCTTGTCATCGGCAAGGCCGGACGGCACATCCCCGAACGCACGGCGCTGGATCACGTCGCCGCGATCACGCTGTGCAATGAAGGCACCATCCGGGACTGGGTCCGGCATGCGAAGTTCAATGTGACGCAAGGCAAGAATTTCGATTCCACCGGCAGTCTTGGCCCATGGCTGATCCCTTACACCGATGAATCGCAGATCGCGGACATCAGGCTGACGACGCGGGTCAACGGCGAGACGCGGCAGGACGACCGCACCGGCCGGCTGATCTTCGGCTTCCGCTATCTCATCAACTATATCTCGACCTTCACCACGCTGGTGCCGGGCGACGTCATCGTCACGGGAACGCCGACCGGCGCCGGCGCGCGGTTCGATCCGCCGCGTTATCTGAAACCCGGCGATGTCGTCGAAGTCGAGGCCGAGAATATCGGCGTGCTGCGCAACGGCGTGATCGACGAGAACACATGAAGCAGCCCAAGAGCGATTGGATAGCGTAATGACACCAAGTTCCGGCGGCGAAGCCATTGTCAGCGGCCTTGTCGCGCACGGCGTCGATACCGTGTTCGGCCTGCCCGGCGCCCAGATCTACGGATTGTTCGACGCGTTCCAGCAGGCGCAGTTGAAGGTCATCGGCGCCCGCCACGAGCAGGCCTGCGGTTACATGGCCTATGGCTATGCGCGGTCCAGTGGCCGGCCCGGCGTGTTCAGCGTGGTGCCCGGCCCGGGGGTACTCAACGCCGGCGCTGCCTTGCTGACGGCATACGGATCGAACGAGCCGGTGCTGTGCCTGACCGGACAGGTGCCGACACAATATCTCGGCAAGGGCCGCGGCCATCTGCACGAGATGCCGGATCAGCTCGCTACGCTGCGAAGTTTCGTGAAATGGGCCGACCGCATCGAATATCCCGACGCGGCGCCGACGCTGGTCAGCCGCGCATTCCAGGAGATGCTGTCGGGCCGGCGCGGGCCGGTGGCGCTGGAAATGCCCTGGGACGTATTCACGCAGCGCGCGGTTACCGGCGCCTCAAAACCGTTCGATCTTTTCCCGGCACCGCAGCCCGACAGCGAACGCGTCAAGGCCGCCGCCGCGCTGGTCGCGAACAGCAAGACGCCGATGATCTTCGTCGGCAGCGGCGCCATTCACGCCCGCGATGAAATCCTCGAGCTTGCCGAACTGATCGACGCGCCGGTGGTGGCGTTCCGCAGCGGACGCGGCATCGTCAGCAATGCGCACGAGCTCGGGCTGACGATGGCGGCGGCCTATCGGCTGTGGCCGAGCACCGATCTCATGATCGGGATCGGCTCACGCATGGAATTGCCGACCATGTTCCGCTGGCCGTTTCGTCCCGACGGCCTGAAGTCCGTTCGCATCGATATCGATCCATCGGAAATGCGCCGGTTCACGCCGGACGCGCCGGTGATTGCCGACGCGCAGGCCGGCACACGCGAACTGCTCGCAGCGGTGAGAAAGGCTGGCTACACGAAAACCAGCGGACGCCGTTCCGCGATCCGCGAGGCCTCGGCGGCAGCATTGCGCCAGATCCAGAAGGTTCAGCCGCAGATGGCTTACCTGAACATCCTGCGAGAGGTGCTGCCGCATAACGCCATCGTCACCGACGAGCTGTCACAGGTCGGTTTCACCTCCTGGTACGGCTTTCCGGTCTACGAACCACGCACTTTCATTACCTCAGGCTATCAGGGCACGCTCGGCTCGGGCTTTCCCACCGCGCTTGGCGCCAAGGTCGCGCATCCGGACCGGCCGGTGGTCGCGATCACCGGCGATGGCGGCTTCATGTTCGGCGTGCAGGAGTTGGCGACCGCGGTACAGTTCAACATCGGCGTGGTGACGCTGGTGTTCAACAACAACGCCTACGGCAACGTCCGGCGCGACCAGCGCGAGCGTTTCGACGGCCGGGTGGTGGCGTCCGACCTGGTCAATCCGGATTTTGTAAAACTTGCGGAATCCTTTGGCGTTGCCGCTGCGCGCGTTACATCGCCCGACACGTTTCGTTCGGCGCTGGAAAAAGCACTGGCGCACGGCGGGCCCTGCCTCATCGATATCGAAGTGCCCAAGGACTCCGAGACCAGTCCGTGGACGTTCATTCATCCGGCGAAGCCGTAAGTCTCGCTGTCATTCCGGGATGGTCCGAAGGACCAGACCCGGAATCTCGAGATTCCGGGTTCGCGCTGCCGCGCGCCCCGGAATGACGACGGAAATCTACGCCGCCCGCCTCACCTGCACGCCTTGCTGAGCCCGCGATGCGGCGATCACCAGCAGGCCTGCGCCGGCGACCGACCAGCAGGCCGCCGGCGCCCACTGCAGCAGCGGCGCGTATTCCGGCAGCTTCTGCAAACCACCCGCGACCGCCGCCATCCGCGCGAAGGTTGCCAGCGCCAGCGCCGAGAATACCAGCCCCACCACCTTGCCCTCCCCGCCGCTGTCTCCGATGGCGAGAGCCGCCGAGATCGCGCTCATCAGCATGCAGCCCCAGGCCGCGCCGGCGATGAACTGTGTCACGATCAGGATGTTGAGGCCGCCGGCCAGCTCCGCGCCAACGACGGCCAACGCCCCCAGCAATCCGGCGGCGCCCATCACGATCAGTCCGCCGCGATGCTTGACGATCACGCTTGCCGGAAACATCGCGATGTTGAAGCCGATCCAGAACACCGGCAGCAACCACTGAAGATCATCGGACTTTGCGAAACGCAGGAAGAAGGGCGCGCTGTTGAGGCCGAAATGCAGTTGATAGCCCAGTGCGAGAATGATCATCGATACGATGAAGATCACCGGCACCCTGCCGAGCGGTTTTTCATTCCCGGTCGGCTTGTTCGGGGGCGATGGTTGCCGCGCGAGACCGCGCTCGACCTTGGACAACGCCAGCGCGGTCATCAGCAGGACCACGCCTGATATCACGAAGGGAAGCCGCGGGTCTTCATTGCGCAGAACCACGCCGAGATAGGGCGACACCGCGCCGGCCAGACCGTAACCGAGCATCGCCAGCGCGGACAGAAACGGGATTGCAGGTTTCGCACGGTGCTTCGCCAGCAACGTCAGGGGCGGGGCGCGGAGCGCCGATGACGTGATGACCCAGATCACAATCAGTACGATGAACCAGGGTTGGGCGTTCGGGCCAGTGCCGGCCACAAATGGCAGTGCGACAAAGGCCGCACATGAAGCCGCGGTCAACGTCCCCACAAACACGCCGAGCCGGCCGACAAACGGCGCGATCTTGTCGGCGGCAATGCCCATCGCGGTGTCGGTAATGGTGAAGATCGCCTGATCCAGCATCAGGATCAGGATGACGGTCGATGGCGCGATCCCCACGTCAGCGGCAAGCTTCGGCAGGTAGATCACGTAAGTGGTCCAGCCCAAGGTAAACACCAATTGCAACACCGCGAGATAGACGCCGGTGCGATTGATGCCTGTGGTGCCCGCGTCAGCCGACACCTTGATATCGGTCATGGTTGCCTCCCAGCGCGCGAAGCATAGACCTTGGGAGGCTTTGATGGAAAGATGGACTGCTTTTCTTACCCTCTCCCCTTGTGGGAGAGGGGAAGATCAGCGCGCCTTGCGAAATGTCAGATTGATGCGCTGCCGGCCCAACTGGGCATGCTCGCCGTCCGCGAGCGGTGCGACGCCGTGAAACTTAAGCCGCGCCGGACCGCCCCACACCGCGATGTCACCATGCTCCAGCCGAAACCGGCGCGGTTTGTCGCTGCGCTGCAATCCGCCGAACAGGAAGATGGCGGGCAAGCCCAGCGACACCGAGACGATCGGCGCGCCGAAATCGGTCTCGTCCTTGTCCTGATGCAAGGACATCCGTGCACCCGGCTGGTAGCGATTGATCAGGCATGCGTCCGGTGAGAAGCCGTCGAAGCCTGCTCGATCAGCCGCTCGCGCGGCAAGTTCGCGAAACGATGGCGGCATCGCCGGCCAGGGTTTTGCCGAACAGGGATCGACGCCGTCGTAGCGATAGCCGCTGGGATCGGTGACCCAGCCAAGGCTGCCGCAGTTTGTCATCGCCACCGACATCTGATGGCCGCCCGGCGTCAGCATGTGGCGGAACGGCGCCTGCTCCACGATATCGCGCAACGCTGCAATCAGATCGCCTTCAACCGGCCTGGCAAAACCGCGCAGCAGCACGGCGCGCTCCGCCATCAACTCCTGCGACGGACGCACATCGGGAACGCTGGCAAACAGATCGGCCGTCAAATCAACCGTGCTCACTTTGCGTCATGAAAAATCACACCAACGGTATGGCGATGGCCGGAGCGGATCTGGCTCACGCCATGGCGCAGATTAACGCGATAGAATCCCCGCGTCCCCTGCACCGGCCGATGATGCACAGCAAAAGCCACCGCATCGCCCTGACGCAGCGGCACCACCTCGGGCCGCGACTGCATGCGCGGCCGCTGCTCGGTCAGCACGAATTCGCCGCCGGTGAAGTCCTTGCCCGGTTCCGACAGCAGGATCGCGACCTGCAACGGAAACACGTGTTCGCCATAGAGATCTTGATGCAGGCAATTATAATCGCCGGCACCGTATTGCAGCAGCAACGGCGTCGGCCGGGTCTGGCCGGCGGCATGGCAGCGCTTCAGGAACGCGGCATGCTGATCCGGATAGCGGATATCGATGCCCATGGCTTGGTTCCAGCGATTGGCCACGCCGTGAAGTTGCGCATACAGCGCCGGGCGCATCTCTGCGATCAGGTCCGGAAGTGGATAGGAAAAATACTTGTACTCGCCACGCCCGAACCCGTGCAGCCCCATCACCACCCGGCTGCGGAACTTGCTCTCGTCCGGATAAAGGGCCGCAAGCGCGCGACACTCTTCGGCCGCGAGCAAGCCCTTCAGCACCGCGCAGCCCTGCGCATCGAGATCGCTGCTTGCCTGGGTCCAATCAATGGCATCGACGCGCGCGGCGATGTCGGACGGTGGCGCGGGACGGATACTGCTGTTTGCGTGTGATCTCATGGCGCCGAATGTCGCAAATCGTCGCGTCCTGCGCCACCCGATTTCCGGAAGGGAACTCAGCGTCGGTTATCTCAGCCAGACGGCAGCAGGTCGTCATGCCGGGTTTCGGCCCGGTCATCCACGTCTCACGTAATCCGCCGATCTGACGACGCGGATGCCCCGGCATCGCGGTCAAGTTTACGCGGTCTGCACAAGGCAGAGTGGCCGGGCATGACGATCCGATATAACTCAGCCGAGGATCGGAAGTTCAATCACATCGTAGCCGTGGCGAATGCTGCGCTTGAGAATGGGGTCCTCGAGCTCATATTCGAAGCGATTAGCGGCGCGGATGCCGCCTTTGGCGGCAAAGGTTCCGCCGAACATGGCGCAACCGTCCGGCAGTCCGGCATCCCCAAAGCCACGCTGAATCAGTTCCGCCACCGGAAGCATGCTATCGAGTGTGCCTTCCTGGTACAGCACGCGCGCGCCGTCGATCCATGCGAACGAGCGCAGGATCATCTGGTCCCAATGATCGGCGACTTCCTCAAGTTCCCAGAGCACCGGCGCGATCGGCTTATCGCACATCTGCTTGGAGACCGTAACGCTATAGGCTTCCACCTTGCGGTCGGTGTGATCGGAGCCGAGACCAACGAAAATGCGGCCCTGGCAGCCGATCAATACGAACTCGACCTCGCCGCTCGACTCCGCACCGCTGACCTCGATGCGATCGGCGGTGGTCAGCCGCCGGGCGGCGACGCGGTAATAGATCGGAGTGGACGCAGGCCGGGCAATGCCGATCGCTTCGAGTTCGGCGATATGCTTGTCGCGCGCGACCGGATCGCGTCCGGTCCATCCGGCGATAACGGCCTGATCGATCGGCAGCATCAGCGGGGTCGTCGTGCCCCGGGCGTCGATGGTGAACGCAAGATCAAACACGAATGGCAGCCTCCATTGCGGCCGCGAGTTCGAAGATACGGCGGTCCGAGCCGCCAGCGGCCGCGAGCATCAGCCCGACCGGCACTTCGCCCTCGCGATGGCAGGGCAGCGAGATCGCGCAGCCGTCGATCATGTTGATCAGCGTGCAATTGCGCAGCGCCAGCAGGTTCGCCGCGGTGAAGGCCTTATCGTCGGCCAGATCCGCGATGCGCGGCGGCGTGTTGGCGGTGGTCGGCAGCACCAGCGCGTCGTAGGGCGCAAGACGAACTGTCGAGCGCGCGATCAGCGATTTTCGCATCTCGAGCAGGTCGATATAATCAGCGGCGCTGATGGCTTCGCCGCGAAGGATGCGCATCGCCACGCGGGGATCGTAGACGTTCCCATGGCTGACGATCAGATAGCGATGCCAGGCATAGCTTTCCGCCGCGGCGAAACCGCCCTTGGTGTTCATCACCCCGACATCGAGGAATTCCGGCACGGCAATGCGCTCGATCAGCGCGCCCTGCCGCGACAGCGTCTCCAGCGCGCGCTCGAATGTCCGCGCCACCGCTTCCTCCAGCCCGTCGAGCGCAACCGTGGTCGGCACCGCGAGCCGCATGCCCTTGATCGGTCGCGGCTGCAGTGGCTTTACCGGCTCGTCGGCGAGCACGGCGTCAAGCACCGCGCAGCATCCGACCGTGCGCGCCAGCGGCCCAAAGCTGTCGAGCGTGAACGACAGCGGCACCCCGCCGTCGAGCGGCACCCGGCGCTGCGTCGGCTTGAAGCCGACGATGCCGTTGAAGGCCGCCGGAATCCGGCATGATCCGCCGGTGTCGGTGCCGAGCGCGCCATGCGCCATGCGATCGACCACGGACACCGCGGCACCCGATGACGATCCGCCGGGCACGTGCCCGACGCTGCGCTGCCAGGCGCCCTTCGGCGTACCGAAATGCGGATTGATGCCGATCCCGGAATAGGCGAATTCCGTCATATTGGTTCGGCCGATCACGATGAAGCCGGCACGGCGCAACCGCGCCACCGCCGAGGCGTCGGCTTCCGCCGGGGCTGAATCGTCGAGCGCACGCGAACCGGCGCGGGTCACCTGCCCGTTGATGTCGAACAGGTCCTTGATCGAAACCGGAATGCCGGCGAATGGCGACGGCGCCGCTTTCACCTCGCGCAGCCGGTCCATCGCTTCCGCCGCTTCGATGGCGGCTTCCGCATCGACATGAATAAAGGCCCGCGCCCCCTCACCCGCCGTGTCGGCGATCCGGGCGAGACATTCGTCGACAAGCTTGCGGGCGCTGGTACGGCCGCTGTCGAGATCGTCGGCCAGCGTGGCGAGTGTCGGAGTGTTTGGCATCGTAGTTTCGCCTCGTGGCTTGATTATTCGTTATCCGGAGCCGCTTCGATTTCCAGATCGAGCAGCGCCGAGCTCAGGGATTTGCCATGCGCGTCGAGCGCCAGCGACCGCGTCACCCCGCCGCCGAGCGCGCCGGCCATCACGAAATTCAGCGCGGCGATGTTGGGCAGCTCATAGCGGACAACCTCGCCTTCGACGACACCGGCGAAATGCGCTCTTACCCGCTCGCTGGTGACCTGCGCGAGCAGCAGCGGATAATGCTTCGCGTCATAGGCGATCACGGAGATGTTGGAGGTGTTGCCCTTGTCACCGGTGCGGGAATGAGCGATCTCGCGCAGCTTTGTCATTCACGCCCCACAAACTGGATGGATGGTTTCGCCAGTTCGCGCGGCAGCAGGACGGAGGCTACCGCGACGACATCGCGCGCAGATTTCCACGCGCCGCCGCCGGCGGCGGGACCGTTGGTGTAGAGCGTTTCGACTTCGTTGCCGATTCTGATCGCCTCGCGCAGGTTTTCGGTGCGGCCCGCAACGCGAACCCTCACCTCGTAAGGTTCGTTTGGCATTGCGCGAGCGGAAACTTCGGCCCCGTGCAGCGACTCGACGCCAACAAGCTCGAAGCGCAATTCGCTTGATGCAACGCCGGTCAGTTTCAACCGTTCCCGAACGATGTCCAGCGCCAGCCGCCCGCGTGCCAATGCGCCGGGCCCGGCATAGGAAATCTGCCCCTCGCCAATAAAACTGTCGACATAGCCGACCGATATCTTCAGCGTGTCGGTGCGCGTGGTGCCGCGGCCGCCGCTGACGCGCACGCGATCCGGTGCGATCTCCTCGACTTTCACCTGCGAAAAATCAGCGACCACGTCCGGCTGAATATAGCGTTTGGGATCGTGCACCTCGTAGAGCAGCTGCTCCTTGCAGGTCTGCGCCGTCACCGCGCCGCCGGAACCCGCGACCTTGGTGATCACAAGGCTGCCGTCTTCACCGACCTCGCCGATCGGAAAGCCGAGCCGCGCCAGGTCGGGGATATCCTTGTAGCCGGGGTCGGCGAAGTAACCGCCGGTAATCTGGCCCGCGCATTCCAGCAAATGCCCGGCGACCGTGCCCTGCCCGAGTAAATCCCAGTCGTCCATCGCCCAGCCGAATGCATGAATCATCGGCGCCAGAAACAGCGCCGGATCCGACGCGCGCCCGGTGATCACGATATCGGCGCCGCCGGTCAGCGCCTCCGCGATCGGCCCGGCACCGAGATAGGCATTGGCCGACAATAGCCGGTTACCGAGCTGTTTGATGGTGCCGTCGAACTCCATGATCTCCAGGTCACCGTCCTTGCAAGCATCGAGCACGTCGTCGCCGATCACAGCAGCGATCTTCAGCGACGCGAGCCCGAGCGATCTCGCGATCTCGGCGGTCTTGCGCGCCGCCGCAACGGGATTGGCCGCGCCCATATTGGTGACGATCTTGATTCCCTTGGGCGCGCAGACCGGCAGCACCGCGCGCATCCGCTCCTCGAGCAGCGGATCGTATCCGCCGTCAGGATTTTTCATGCGCGCCTGCTGCGCCAGCGCGACGGTGCGCTCGCCCAGACATTCGAATACCAGATACTGGATATCGCCCTTTTCGGCCAGTTCAACCGCGGGCTCGATGCGATCGCCGGAATATCCGGCGCCGGATCCTATTCGAATCGTTCGCACCCTCTGCCTCCCGCGCAGCGTCGCTATTCCCAGTGATGAGTTGCCGCAATGACAAACACCCTAGCGCGGGAGATCGAAAGCATACAAGCGTTCCGGGAGACGGATTGTGCGTGTGCCGGAATACGCGCCATGCAGCAGGCCGGCTGGACCGTTGACGCCCCATGGTCAAATGTCGCATCAAGATCGCAACAGCGGGCCCCGCGGCCCGATCCCCAGGGGAGGAAATGCCAGATATGGCCGAGCCAACGCGCGCGCGACCGAAACCGACACCGGAAACCCAGCATTTCTGGGACGGCACGCAGGCAGGCGAGCTGCGCCTGCAGCGCTGCGATGCCTGCGCCAATGTCTATTTCCCGCCGCGACCGTTCTGCCCGGCCTGCGCCTCGCGCAAGGTCAGCATGTTCAAAGCCAGCGGCAAGGCGACGCTCTACAGCTATGTCATCAACCATCGGCCCGCCGCACCCGGTTTCACGCCGCCTTACGCGATTGCCGTGGTCGAATTGGAAGAAGGCCCGCGGATGATGAGCAACATCATCGATTGTCCGCAGACGCCGGAGGCGCTCGAACTCGACATGAAGCTCGAAGTCGCGTTCGAGAAGCTCGACGACAAGATCACCCTTCCTTTGTTCCGTCCGGCGAAGGGCTAAGCATCATGCGCAGAAACCAGGTCGCCGTTGTCGGCGCTGCCGAGACCACCGAACTCGGCGTCATCCCGAACGTCTCACAGATCCAGTTGCATGCGGACGCGGCGCTGAACGCCCTTGCCGATGCCGGGTTGAAACTGTCCGATATTGACGGCATCGCTACCGCGGTCGAGACGCCGCAACAGATTGCGCATTACCTCGGCATCACGCCGACCTGGGTCGACGGCACGTCGGTCGGCGGATGCTCGTTCATGCTTCATGTCCGCCACGCGGCGGCCGCGATCGAGGCCGGGCTTTGCAAGACCGTGCTGATCACCCACGCCGAGAGCGGCAAGTCGATGATCGGCAAGCAGCCGCGTTCGACGCCGGCGGACAGCCTGAACGGCCAATTCGAGGCGCCATTCGGCGTCTACGGGCCGCCCAGCATGTTTCCGATCCCGGTGCTGCGCTACATGAAGACCCATGGCATCACCCATGAGCAGATCGCGATGGTCGCGGTGGTGCAGCGTGAATGGGCCGCGAAGAATCCGCGCGCCACCATGAAGGCGCCGATCACGGTCGAGGATGTGCTGAACTCGCGGATGATCGCCTATCCGTTCCGCATCCTGCAGTGCTGCCTCGTCACCGACGGCGGCGGCGCGCTGATCCTGACCTCGGCCGACCGCGCCAAGGATTTCAAGACCAAGCCGGTCTATATCCTTGGGTCAGGCGAGAGCGTGGAAACGCCGATGGTCAGCCAGATGCAGACCTTCGACAGTTCGCGCGCGTTCCGGGTCGCAGGCCCGCTCGCCTTCAAGGAGGCCGGCATCACCCATGGGGATGTCGACCACCTGATGATCTACGACGCGTTTGCGCATCTGCCGCTGTATGGTCTCGGCGATCTCGGCTTCATGCCGCATGAAGAGACCGGCAAGTTCATTGCTGACGGCAACACCAGGCCCGGCGGCAAGCTGCCGCTGAATACCAACGGCGGCGGTCTCAGCTACATGCATTCCGGCATGTACGGCATGTATGCGCTGCAGGAGAGCGTGCGGCAAATGCGCGGCATCGCGCCGGCACAAGTGCCGGGCGCGAAGATTTCGGTTTGCCACGGCGTCGGCGGCATGTTCGGGGCGAGCGGCACGATTATTTTTACGAACGAACGGTAACCACCTTCGTCATTCCGGGATGCGCCGCTTGGCGCAGACCACAGATGTGCGATTGCACATCGGGGAATCTCGAGATTCCGGGTTCGCGCTTCGCGCGCCCCGGAATGACGAAGAAACAACGGGAGAAGCACCATGGCCAGCACCAAATCACTGCAGGATAAAGTCGTCATCGTCACCGGCGCCGGGCGCGGGATCGGCCGGGAGATCGCGCTGCTCTGCGCCGCGGAAGGCGCCAAGGTCGTGGTCAACGATCCCGGTGTCGCCGCCGACGGTTGGAAATCAAGAAGCGCGGCGGCACGGCCGTGGCGAATTTCGAAACCGTCGCCGAAGCGGTCCCCGCCAGCAAGATCGTCAAGATGGCGGTCGACACCTACGGCAAGCTCGACGGCGTGGTCAACAATGCCGGCATCCTGCGCGACGCGATCTTTCACAAGATGAGCATCGACGCCTTCGAGTCCGTCATCAAGGTGCACCTGATGGGTTCGTTCTATGTCGCGCACGCGGCGGCGCGGCTGTTCCGCGAGCAGGAAAGCGGCGCGTTCGTTCACTTCACCTCGACCTCCGGTCTGGTCGGCAATTTCGGCCAAGCCAATTACGCGGCCGCAAAACTCGGCATCGTCGGGCTGTCGAAATCGATCGCGCTCGACATGAACCGGTACAATGTGCGCTCGAATTGCGTCTCGCCGTTC
>WNFD01001107.1_pt1 | contig 28333 bp, 24 predicted proteins | sample 5400491 | NCBI WGS metagenome assembly WNFD01 (sample SAMN13153343, study PRJNA577476) | soil metagenome | isolation source: 120 cm saprolite under Douglas fir tree site 2 hole 2 replicate 2 | place: USA:California | collected 2015-04-18
CGGTCCCCTGAATGTCCAGTGTCGGGTCGTGGGCGGCGCGTTGATTCCGTTTGAATTCAACCCACGCTTTTCTGGCAGCACATCGATCCGAGCCCTTGTTGACTTCAACGAGCCGGACCTACTCATTCGGCGGGAGCTTTGGGGCGAGAAATGCCCACGGCCACAATTCAAGAATGGAGTGATCTTGCGCAGCTTGAAGGAGAACCGGATTGGAACGCCAGACGGCCGCATCGCAGAACAGCTGGCGCACAGTTGCGTGGGCGCTCAGGCGCGTGGGAACAGTGAGGTCTCACGTCCATGTCCCTGATCTCGATCCGTTCCGTGCTACGACAAGGCTGCAAATCCGCTTCATTTCCTGTTCATTACGAGGGGAGTCCCTTGCTGGAGCAAAGATGAACGATCTAGCAGGTACATGTTGCCTTGTAACAGGGGGAGCCGGCTTCGTCGGAAGCGCGATTGTCGATCAGTTGTTGGATGCGGGGGCGGCAGAGGTTCGCGTACTCGACAACTTTGTCCGAGGGAGTTGGGGCAATCTTACATCCGCGATTCGTGGAGGAAAGATCAAGGTTACCGAGGGCGATATCCGCGACGCTGCCCTTGTGGACCGTGTGGTTGAGGGCGTTGATTACATTTTCCACGAGGCGGCCCTGCGCATCACGCGTTGCGCAGAAGCTCCGCGAGAGGCCGTCGAAGTTCTGATCTCTGGCACGCTGAACATTCTCGAATCCGCCGTTCAGCATGGCGTGAAAAAGATTGTTGCTGCCTCCTCCGCGTCGGTTTATGGCGAACCTTCGTATCTCCCGATGGATGAAGCCCATCCTTTCAACAATCGGACCATCTACGGGGCTGGGAAGATTGCCATGGAGCAGATTTTGCGCGCGTACTGCACAACTCTTGGACTTCCTTACATAGCGTTCCGTTATTTCAATACCTATGGTCCCCGAATGGATATGGTGGGCGTCTACACGGAAGTCATGATCCGATGGCTCGATGCAATCGAGGCGAATCAGCCGCCGCTGATTTTCGGCAATGGCCAGCAGTCGATGGACTTCGTCTACATCGGAGATGTGGCGCGAGCGAATCTGCTGGCTATGCAAAGTCGCGTAACCGACGAGGTCTTTAATGTAGGAACTGGCGTTCAAACCAGTCTGGATGAACTGTGCGACCTGCTCCTTAGACTCACTCACTCGCGGTTGAAACCCGAATACCGAGAGCCCCGGAAAGTGGCCAATGTGCAGGCGCGCAGAGCCGCGGTCGAAAAAGCCGAAAACATGCTGCAGTTCAGGACAAAAGTCTCGCTGGAGGAGGGTCTACGGGAATTGATAGATTGGAGAAAGATGGCAAAACCCTCGCCGGCGCTAGTCGCCGGGGCATTATGAGCACTGCAGTTACCATGAAAAATATCCCCGTCTCCCGTCCTTCCTTCTCATCGCACGAAGAAAGGGCCGTGGTCGCAGTACTCCGCAGTGGCTGGGTCAGTCAAGGTCCGCGAGTTGCAGAATTTGAGCAACGCTTTGCCGAGTACGTCGGTGCAGCTCAAGGTGTGGCTGTATCCTCGTGCACTGCTGCCTTGCACTTGGCGCTTTTGGCCGCGGGCGTCAAGCCCGGCGATGAAGTACTGTGTCCCAGCCTTTCCTTCATAGCCACCGCCAATGCCATAGCCCATGCGGGAGCATCGCCGGTTTTCGTGGACATCGAAAGTTCCACTTACAACATGGATCCTGCCTTGATCGAGAGCTCCATCACGCTTCGAACCAGAGCCATTTTGGTCGTTCACCAAATCGGCCTGCCGTCTCGTCTTGCTGAGATCTGCGATGTTGCATCCTCTCATGGTCTAACCGTGATCGAAGATGCGGCGTGTGCTATCGGCGCCGAATACAAAGGACGCCGTATTGGCCTGCCGCATACATCCATGGCCTGCTTTAGCTTTCATCCCCGCAAGATCCTGACCACGGGAGAGGGGGGGATGATCACCACCGCTGACGACAAGTTGGCTGCCCGTCTCCGCAAATTACGCCAGCACGCGATGACAGTTTCGGATCTCGCTCGGCATAGTTCCAACCAGGTCGTCACAGAGAGTTACGACGAAGTCGGATACAACTATCGGATGACCGACCTCCAAGCTGCGATTGGGTTAGTGCAATTGGAACGCCTAGACGAAATGCTCGCCGGGCGGCGGCGGCTAGCCTCACGCTACTCACAACGGTTGTCGCAGTTCGAATGGCTCGTACCTCCTCTTGAGTCAGCCGATTGCCGTCACAACTTCCAATCCTATATGGTTCAGCTGAAGAGTAATGCTCCGATTACTCGCGACCGACTGATGCAAGAATTACTCAATCGCGGAGTATCGACTCGCAGAGGCGTCATGGCGATTCATCGGGAGCCGCCCTACTGTCACGAAAAGTGGAATAGTCGATTGCCCCAAACAAATGTAGTAGCAGACAAAACGATTATTCTTCCTCTTTTCCACACGATGACAGACGAAGAGGCCGACTATGTGATTGAGTGTCTCGAACAAATTAATTGTTCCAGTTGCGAACTAAAAGAGCTGAAAACCTAAAAAGCTCCTGGCAGAAGGTCCGGCGATCTTTTCTGCCCAGTATCGCGTCGTCTGGCGTCCACCCATGGCATCAAGCGTTTGTAACAGTGAGTTGTCGACACCTTGCCTACAATCTTTGCCTCAACCGGCACAAATAGCCGCGGAGGAGAAGCAGAGCTACGGCCAGATTCTGAAGTCCTCGGCATTGGTCGGCGGCTCTTCAGTGTTGAATATCGCAATTGGAATTGTTCGTACCAAAGCCATAGCAGTATTGCTTGGTCCGGCCGGGTTCGGATTGTTTGGCCTCTACGGGTCGATCGCCAACCTTACTCAGAGCATTGCTGGTATGGGCATCAACAGCAGTGGCGTACGCCAAATTGCGGAGGCAGTCGGTGCGGACAACACAGAGCGGATCGCGCTAACAACCGCCATCCTGCGACGAACATCCATCTTCTTCGGAGTGCTGGGAGCCGGCTTGCTTCTTGTGTTTTCCCGCCAGGTGTCCACCTTGACTTTTGGCAGCAATCAACACGCAGGCGCCGTATGCCTGCTGTCCATCGCTGTGTTTTTCCAACTGGTATCCGGCGGTCAAGGGGCGTTGATCCAAGGAATGCGGCGCATCGCTGATCTCGCCAAGATGGGGGTGTTGGGTGCGCTTTTCGGGGTCTTCATCAGCATCCCTATGGTGTATTTTTTCCGCGAAAAGGGTGTGGTGCCCTCCCTTGTCGGCGTCGCCGCGATGTCGATCCTTACCTCGTGGTGGTACAGCCGGAAGGTGCACATCCAGGCTCCTTCCATGACGATATCTCAGGCGTGGCCGGAAGCCTCCGCGCTCTTGAAGCTCGGCTTCGCATTCATGTCCAGTGGGTTGATGACGATGGGGGTCGCCTATGCGGTCCGGATCATTGTACTTCGCAAGATCGGTCTGGAGGCAACCGGATTTTATCAATCTGCCTGGACCCTTGGGGGACTCTATGTTGGGTTCATCCTGCAAGCCATGGGAGCGGACTTTTACCCCCGTTTGACTGCTAGCGCAAAGGACGATCCCGTGTGCAACCGCATGGTAAACGAGCAGACGCGAATAGGGTTGTTATTAGCAGCCCCAGGTGTGATAGCTACCCTCACATTTACACCGGTAGTTATCGCGCTGTTTTACAGTACGAAATTCGGTGCGGCGGTCGGAATGCTCCGTTGGATATGTCTTGGAACGACCCTGCAGGTAATTACCTGGCCGATGGGATATATCATCTTGGCAAAAGGTAAGCGAGGTCTCTTTTTCTGGAGCGAACTTGCTTGGACTGTTGTCAGTCTCGGTCTGGCGTGGAGCTGCGTGACAATTTTCGGTGCGAACGGCGCTGGCATTGCCTTCTTTGGGTCTTACGTATTTCACGCTTTTCTCATATATCCTATCGTGAGCCGGCTCAGCGGTTTTCGGTGGTCCAAGGAGAACAAACAGACGGGGCTGCTCTTCCTCTCTTCAATCGCTGTCGTGTTCTGCGGGTCTTATGTCCTCCCACTCTTTTTGGCAACATCCCTCGGGGCGTTTGCCGTACTTTTGAGCGCTGCTTACTCGATTCGAGTTCTCCTCAAACTCACACCATGGGACGAGATTCCGCGTCCCATGCGGCGATTGCTCGCACGATTCCGTTTTGCCCCTTTGCTCTCAACAACGAACCTATGATGACAACTCAGAGGGTTATTGTTACGAGAAAGCGGGCCGCCCTGCCAATGGGGACCGAACAGGAAGCGCATCAGTAGGAAGCTCGGATAGTTCCGTTCATAAGCGTGAAGTGCAGGGCACGTCCGCGAAGACAACGCGTAGCGATTTCCGTACCACCTCATGAACCCGCTCAATGGTGGAGAAAGCCGTGGCGGAAGCAAAGAAATGAGTAGCCCGATGCTGCTCGTCCAAGAACAACCCTGCTGCAAAGCCGCAGAGAATAATGCTAGGGACCCATACTCAAGGAGTTCGAAAACTGTCACGCACCTCGGCAACTCGTACACTCGTTTCTGTGAGTTGTTGACACTGGCTGAGGAAAATGTCGCGGGCGGGGATTTTTCGGCTGCCGTTGGCCTTGCACAAATTGCCGCTCGCTATGCATTCCCGGGCCGCGTCGGTCTTTTCGGATCGCACCGGCTTGAGCGGCTTCTGCTTGAAGTAGGAAAGCGGATTCCCTCTGCTCCGGCCCGCAGCGTACGGCACCACGATGAAAACTCGCGGAATATCTTGCATGTCTTGAGCTACGGCAGACCCGTCGGAGGAGATAGCCGGTCTGTCTGGCGGTGGATGCAAGGGGACCATAAGAATCAGCACTCCGTTGCCATCACGACCCAGGCCGACGTCGAAGGCATTTATGACGTTCCCGAGGTCTTGAGACAGTCGGCCGAAAGGTCCGGCGGTTTTCTTCGGACGCTGAGCGCGCCAATATCAAGGCCTATGGAACAAGCGCGCGAACTCAGGGCGTTGTGCCAGGAGATGGACGTGGTCGTCTTGCACCTCTTCCCGTACGACATTATCCCAGTACTGGCACTCGCTGCCGGTTGCGACTCCGTTAAAACGCTCTTTGTCAGCCACTCGGATCATACCTTTTGGGTAGGCGCAAGCGTTGCTCATTCCGTCGTACACCTTCGGAGGCAGTCACCCCATTTTCTGACGAAGCGGCGTGGATTGAATCCAGACCACTCTTCGATCCTTCCAATTCCTTTGGACTATTCTCCGCCGTCGGTCACCCCGATGCAAGCGAAGCTTGCGCTTGGTTATGAGCCCGATGTGGTCCTGCTTTTGACGATTGCCTCGCCCTTCAAGTACAGCGCTCCTGGTCAGATTAGCTTCCTCGAACTGGTTATACCCGTTATCGCTCGCTTCCCCCAGGCCGTCTTGATTGCAGTGGGCCCGCAGCCCGATGGTGCCTGGCGATCGGCTAGCATCCAAACAAATGGCAAAATTGTCCCGCTTGGCACTCGATGGGATAACGATCTGCTTTACGCTGCGGCCGACGTTTACCTGGACTCAGTTCCCTTTTCCTCGGTTACTTCTCTTCTCGAAGCTGGAAGTCACGGGGTTCCACTTCTTGGATACGGTGTGCCGGGCGCCGAGTTGGGCCTGCTCGGACCCGGTTCCCCTGGCCTCGACAACGCGATGGAACTAGCGAAAGACGCGGAATCTTATCGAATGTTACTCGCTCGTCTCATAAGCGATCCGGAATTTCGCCGCCGAAGCGGCCAGCGTGTCCAGGCGCAAATCCTTTCTTTACACACGGGGAGAAACTGGATTGACGCCGTCCGTGCCTTGTATGCGAAAGTCGAACGAAGTACTAATCGGGGTTGCCTCCTGGGAAACAACGACGTCTTCGAGGCGAGCGCGCTCAATTTGGCGCTGGTTCAACTTTACCCTCAAATGCACGTCCGAAAGCTGATTGCAAATTACATTGGGGCCTTGCCCTACGGCTCCAGATTGTCAGTAACTTGGCGTCTCTACCTTAAGGGCTTCGACCTCTGCTTCTTCAATCTGTTGCCCCCCCCAGCAAATGTGATTGTGGGCCGTGTCGGGCGTTGGGCAAAGAGGGTTATACGGCGGCTCCTCCGACTTCGCTGAGACAGGTCTTTGGGGTGCTGAACGGACAGTGTGAATGGATCCTCGCATAGACCGACTCGCAACCCTTCACGTTGCAAGGCCGCTCCTGCAGTACGCGGAACAGTCCATCCGCATCCCAATCCTGATGTACCACAGTGTTGCGGATGAGGATGAGACCGGGGTGCACGCGTATTACCGCACTGTCACTTCGCCGCACGTATTTGCGAGGGAGATGTCCTACCTGCATGATAACGGCTATTCCGCGATCGGCCTCGGAGAGTTAGGAAGCCGCGTCGAGCGCCAAAGAGATTCGACCAAATGCGTCGTCATCAGGTTTGATGATGGTTACAGCGACTTCTATGTCCATGCATTTCCAATCTTGTAGAAGTATGGCTTCTCTGCAACGGTTTTTCTTCCCACTAGTTTCATCGGTAACTAGCCGCTACGGTTTAAGGGCAAGTACTGCCTGACGTGGAACGAAGTTCGCGAGCTGAAGAAGTGGGGAGTCTCGTTCGGCTCGCATACTGTTACGCACCCGCAACTCCGCGACGTTGACGCGCGCTCGATGCACGAGGAAATTGTGTTTTCTAAGCAGAGAATTGAGGGGGATCTGGGGAATACCGTCGAATCCTTTGCCTACCCATTCGCATTTCCGGAAAACGACACCAACTTTAAAGGTAGGCTTCGTGAGTCGTTGCGACCGCCCGGTTACACAAGCGGCGTCTGCACGAGTATTGGCAGGGTGGACGGTAACGCTGATCGCTTTTTTATGGAGCGATTGCCAGTGAATTCCTGCGATGACCCGTGCCTGTTCGAGGCAAAGCTGGCTGGGGCCTACGATTGGGTCTCGAAGCCGCAGCTTTGGGTGAAAACCGCGAAGAGGTGAGTGCGTTATGGGTGGACGGGACGTCTCTGATTCATATTTCCGGGAACCTGCTGATTACCAGCGGAGCCCAGAGGAAACGAGAACTATGAGTGCAGCCAGTTGCCGGCTCAGGCTACTCGTTGCTGTAGCAAGTTACGGGACCGCGAACGACACGTACTTGTCGCATCTGATCGACGAGTACCGTTCTATGCCCTACTCCACGGATATTATTGTACTTTCAAATGTTCCGAAGGACTTGGGCCAGGATGTCCAAGTGGTAGTCGGTCTGCCGAGCAAGGACCCGTGGTCCCTTCCGTTCGGTCACAAGCAAATATTTGTGGATCGAATCAACGATTACGACCTCTTCGTGTATTCGGAAGACGACATGCTGATTACTCGGAAGAATATAGAGGCATTTCTCCGGGTCTCAACGGTCCTGCCTGATAATGAGGTAGCGGGTTTCCTTCGGTTCGAGAAAGAAAAGGACGGCAAGGTCTTTTATCCGGATGTGCACTGGAACTATCACTGGGAGCCCCGATCAGTAAGGTCGAGAGGTGGTTACACGTTTGCCTTCTTTACCAACGAGCACGCAGCCTGCTACATCCTTACCCAGGCTCAACTACGCCGCACTATAAAGTCCGGGGGATTTCTAGTTGGCCCGCATCAACGCGAGTACGACCTGCTTTGTACTGCTGCCACGGATCCCTATACGCAATGCGGCTTTACAAAACTGATTTGCATTTCTCATCTCGAGGATTTCTTGGTCCATCATCTTCCGAACAAGTACGTGGGCAGGCTGGGACTGGATGCAGCGCACTTCGAATACCAGATTCAAGCGCTTTTTAGGATCGCAGTCGAGGTTAATACGCCCTCTCCTTTCCTGGATACGCACGCCGAGTTCAAGGCTTCGCGCTTCGGGAAGAACTATTACGAGCCGATCCGCACGGACTTTGTCAGCCTGATTCCAACAAGAACGCGAAGTGTCCTTTCTATCGGCTGTGGCTGGGGAGCGACCGAGGAAAACCTGGCTCAGAGCGGCAAGAGAGTAGTTGCTATCCCGTTGGATCCCGTCATTTCTGCCTGCGCTCAAGCCAGGGGAGTGGAGCTTGTCCAAGGCGATCTGAAGATGGTATTAGCCAGGTTGTCGGGCGAGAACTTTGACTGTCTTCTGATCTCCAACTTGTTACATCTGGTTCAAGATCCCAGCGAAATCTTGGCATCTTTCGCATCTCTATTGTCCGACAAGGCAATCGTCATCGCTGCTGTCCCCAACCTTCTGAGAGTACGTGTCCAGTGGAGGAAATTGTGTGGTGTGGAATCTCACCGGTCCTTGGGTGACTACGCAAGGTCCGGCGTGCACTTCACCTCTCGCGGGACGGTACGTAAATGGTTGAGGCGTGCCGGGCTGAGAGTGGATCGGTTCGCCGATGTGTTGCCAGAACGGGCGCAAGCGGTTTGTCGTGGCACTCTGGGCCTGATGACGCCCCTTCTGTCATCCGAAATCGTGGCAGTCGCTGCGAGAGCACGCTAGCCGGTACCATTTTCCTTATTGTCGCAGGCAGACGGCTGAACGGTGCGTGTCAACGGGTTTGAGACCACTGGTCACGGGATTTAGTGAGTTTTCCATGTGAGTTGGGCTGGTTTGTTGATCCAGACCTCGGTGTGGACGAATCAATCTGGCGAACAAAAGGGTAATATCGTTCAACTCTAAGAAGGCGTGGCCAGCTGTTCTACTTCTGAGGGAGAAATCGAGCGATGAAACTATCGATTGTGATCCTATGTTGGAACGATCTGGCATTGATTCAAGAATGCTTGCGTTCGATTCATGCAGGAACACACAGGACGGAATTCGAAGTGGTCGTCTCAGATAATGGTTCGACAGACGGTTCCGTTAGATTCATCCACGAAAACTATCCCAGCGTTAGGGTGATCGAGAATCACGCGAACCTAGGATTTGCCAGAGGCAACAATCTAGGAATTACCGCAAGCCAAGGCCAATACATCTTGATTCTCAATCCGGACACCGTCATCCATGACGGATCATTGGATAGGTTAGTCGCCTTTGCCGACAGGCATCAGAAAGCCGGCGCGTTCGGTTGCCGCGTCCTGAACCGTGATGGTTCTTACCAAATTTCAGCGAGGCCTTTTCCGACGGTATGGAGATACTGGATCGCCGGACTTCACCTCCGTTCTCTGGGACGGCTTTCCCGTCTGTTCATTGCGGATATTTATCCAGGTTGGAAGGGCGACTCGGAAAGGAAAGTGGATTGGCAATCAGGCTGCTGCGTGATGTTCCGCAGCGATTTGTTAAAAAGGCTGGGAGGATTCGACGAACAATTCTTCTATCATTTTGAAGAAGTCGATCTTTGCCTCCGTGTCTGGCAGGCTGGACTCTCAATTCTCTTCACCCCCGAGGCGAGCATCACTCATCTGGGCGGGCAATCGGTTGGGCGCTCCCCGATTCGCTTTGAGCTGGAAAAGCTTCGCAACCGTTACCGCTACTTCTACAAGCATTTCGGTCCACGGGGTAGTCGCAGCTGCCGTCAGGCTACGCAGGCTTGGCTCAGAGTTCGGCAAATTGGGTATGGACTCCTTGGTCTCGTTCGGCCTTCAGACTCTCTTCGGAATCGGCTAGAAATGTATCGAGTCGTGGTGCCCTGGAATATGGTGGTCGATCCTGTTCGCCTGGTAGAAAAGGGTGAAGAACCAACGGTCGAGCGACAACCGGTCGTTCGACCTTCTTAGAGTTTTTCAGAATCAAGCAAGGATTGCAGAGATAACGATCGCAAGGGAGACTCGAAAATGATCACATCTTTGGTTACGGGCGGGGCGGGTTTTATTGGATCGCACGTCGCCGATGAGCTTCTGCAAGCGGGGCACGCGGTCGTCGCTCTGGATGACCTAAGCGGAGGATTTGAAGACAACGTTCCTAATGGAGCCAGCTTTGTAAGAGGCTCCATTTTGGACCATGAGCTGATTGACCGGCTGTTTAGCCAATTTCATTTCACCTACGTCTACCATTTAGCGGCATATGCAGCCGAGGGCCTGAGCCACTTCATAAAGCGATTCAACTACAACAACAATCTCATCGGCTCAGTGAACCTGATCAACGCATCCGTCAATCACGGCGCGAAGTGCCTCGTATTCACCTCCTCGATCGCCGTTTACGGCGCTGGCCAAAGCCCGATGAGCGAGGACATGATCCCTATGCCAGAAGATTCCTACGGGATCGCGAAGCTTGCGGTGGAAAAAGAGTTGAAGATCAGTCACGAAATGTTTGGTCTCGATCACATCATCTTTCGCCCGCACAATGTGTACGGGGAAAGACAAAACATCGGCGATCGCTACCGCAACGTTGTTGGTATTTTCATGAACCAGCTGATGAAGGGCGAGCCGATGACGATCTTTGGCGACGGCACCCAACAGCGAGCGTTCACCCATATAGACGATGTTGCTCCTATTATCGCCAGGTCGGTTGAATTTCCGGTTGCCCGAAATCAGGTTTTCAATGTTGGCGCGGATGTGCCTTACACGGTGAACGAGCTGGCACGCGTCGTCGCCAACGCCATGGGCGTGGATTGCAAAGTCGCCCACCTCGATCCGCGCAATGAAGTAAAGATCGCTTTCTCAGACCACTCCCGTGCTGAACGGGTATTTGGAGAACGTGAGAAGATTAGTCTGGAAGCGGGAGTTTTTGCAATGGCGGAGTGGGTGAAAAAGCACGGTGCGCGTGAAAGCAGCACCTTTGAGAGCATCGAGATTGCAAAAAACATGCCCCTGAGCTGGGCTAGCGTTGCTCGGATTTCTGTCTGAGCAAGAGTCCTTGCACTCGGCAAGAGGAAGACATTATGAAAATGGATCAATATCTGTGTATTGGGCCTGACGTTAAGCTCGGCAAAGACGTCAAACTCTCCAAATTCATCAATCTGTACGGCTGCGAGATCGGTGACAACACAAAGATTGGCGCGTTCGTTGAGATCCAAAAGAATGCCAAGATCGGCAAGAACTGCAAGATCTCCAGTCACACGTTCATCTGCGAAGGCGTGACCATCGAAGATAATGCTTTCATCGGTCACGCCGTCACGTTTATCAACGATTCGTATCCGCGTGCGACGACTGGAGGTGGCCAGTTGCAAACCGAAGAAGACTGGAAGGTCGAGCAGACCCTCGTGAAAAATGGCGCTTCGATCGGCTCGGGAACGACGATTCTCTCTAACGTCGTCATCGGGGAGAACGCAATTGTAGGTGCCGGTAGCGTCGTGACGAAAGATGTGCCCGCGAACGCAGTGGTGGCGGGAAACCCAGCCAAAGTGATGCGCTTTATCGCAGAGGAGTCAAGGATCGCCTAATGTCGAACAACGGGAAAATCGCCTTCTTGGACTTGGTCAGCCTCCACGAAGAACTCGAGGCGGAATTGGTGCCTCTCTTTCAGAGAGCGCCGAGGTCAGCGGGTTTCGTGGGCGGGCCGATGGTAGAAGAATTCGAGCGCGATTTCGCCCACTACTGTGATGCCGCCTACTGTGTCGGAGTCGCCAGTGGTGCCGACGCGGTTCGATTTGCTCTGCTAGCTTCAGGCGTCCAGCCGCGCGACATCGTCGTCACAGTCCCACATACCTTCATTGCGACTACGGAGGCTATCACGCAGGCGGGCGTGTGTGCGGATTTTGTTGACATCGATGAGCGTACGTATTGCTTGGATCCGGCCAAGCTTCAAGAATATCTCGAGCAGGAATGCTACTTGGACCGCGAAACCGGCAAACCGTTTCACCGGACACGTAAGGCACCTGTCACTGCTGTGATTCCGGTGCATATTTACGGACAAACCGGATTCTCGAACTTGCTCGCCGCTACAGACTCATTGTCATCGAGGACGCCTGCCAGGCACACGGCGCAGAATACTTTTCGAAAAAGGAAAACCGCTGGAGAAAAGCAGGCTCGATGGGCCATGCGGCCGCTTTCAGCTTCTACCCAGGGAAGAATCTGGGCGCCTGTGGAGAGGCCGGAGCGGTCACAACGAACGACGAGGTGCTGGCGCAAAAAGTACGCTTGTTGCGCAATCATGGCCAAGCGCGCAAGTACTTCCATGAGATGGAGGGTTACAACGGGCGGCTGGATGCGATCCAAGCTGGGATCCTACAAAGCAAGCTATGTCACCTCCCGGGGTGGAATCAGAAGCGTCGTGAAGTCGCGGCGCTTTACAGCGAGCTGCTGTGTGACGTACCGACGGGCCTCGTCCCGCCCTTCGAGCCGTCCTGGTCTCGCGCCGTCTATCACCTCTACGTGGTCCGCACGGCGCAACGAAACGAGCTACAAGAACACTTGACCAAGGAGGGCATCGGCACAGGCATCCACTACCCCGTTCATCTCCAGAAACCATACCGCGCCATGGGATTCAAGGAAGGGGATTTCCCGGTGGAGGAGAAAGCAGCCGCCCAGGTGTTTTCACTACCGATGTATGCAGGATTAAGCCTGGCGCAGCAGAATCGCGCAGTTGAGGAAATAAGGCGATTTGGAAAGATGGCCGAGAGCCCATTGCCCGTCCAACCAGCAGTGAGTGCCTGGTTCTGAGCAGGTGCGGAAATCGGGGCTTGATGATGAAGATGCGGCTCTGATCCTTCGTGAGATGAGCGATGCACTACGGAGGCCCGTTGAACACGATATGACGACAACGGCTCTGTCTGAGCTTTTAACCGAACCAGAAAATGCCTAAACTCATGACCTCAAATCAACAAACCCAGCTGCCGAGTCTGAGGAGGAGTGGGCCGACAGCAGTTTGTATCATCGTCGAAAACCTGCCGGTACCTGTTGATAGGCGGGTATGGTGCGAGGCACGCGCACTCCGTGACGCGGGATACATCGTTTCCGTCATCTGCCCCAAGGGGAAGAACTCTTGCACCGCCAGTTACGAGATTCTTGACGGAATCCATATTTATCGTCATCGCGCGTGGGAAGCTTCAACTACAATCGGGTATCTGCTGGAATATGCCTTGGCTCTGGTTGCCGAGCTTTATCTCGTCTTGAAAGTGTTCACCAATACGAGATTCCGCGTTCTACAGGGCTGTAATCCTCCAGACACCATTTTCCTGATAGGATTAGTTTTGAAGCCTTTCGGCGTTCGGTTCATCTTCGATCATCACGATTTGGCCCCTGAGGTTTTCGAGGCTAAGTTCGGCAGAGTGAATGGGCTGCTTGGTGCGTTGACCCGACTTGCCGAGAAGTGTTCTTTCAGAGTTGCTAACGTTTCCATCGCCACCAACGAGTCCTTTAAGGAAGTTGCCGTCACGCGGGGTGGAAAGCGTCCAGAGCAAGTATTCGTCGTGCGAAACTGTCCCGACCTGACGACACTCCGCCATGGGCCGATTCGGCCTGAGATCAAGCGTGGGAAGCCGCTGCTAGTGGTGTATGTGGGTTTCATGGCGCAGCAGGACGGCCTAGACCTGTTAGTTGAATCTATCGAGCACATTGCAAAACGCGAGAAACGGCAAGACACACATTTCGTGCTCGTCGGGGGAGGCACGATGCTTCCCGAGTTGCGGGCAATGGTAGCCAAGAAAGAATTAGACCCTTTCGTGACTTTTACAGGTCAGGTTCCCCACGAGGAAGTGGTCAATTATCTCTCCAATGCGGACGTAGGAGTGGCACCCGACCCGAAGACACCGATGAACGATCACTCGACAATGATCAAGATTTTTGAGTACATGGCTTTCGGGTTGCCAGTGGTGCTTTTCGATCTGAAAGAGGGGCGCCATGTAGCGGGGTCTGGAGCTCTGTACGCGTTACCTAACGATCCCATCGATTTCGCCAACCAAATGACCAGATTGCTTAATTCTAGTGAACTGCGTCAGCAACTGGGCGCGTGTGGTCGCCAACGGATCGAAGAGAGCTTGAACTGGGAAGCCGAGAAGATGACTCTGCTCCGGGCTTACACAGCAGTTCTGCAAGCTAACTAGGTTGTGCGAGATCGCAGAAGAACAAGTCCTTGGGAGAAAGAAAAGACGTTCTTCCAACAGGGAAACGGGTTTTGCTAGCTGGTTCGAGAAATCCGAACGGGTCCCCCTCAGTCCCTTGGCGTTTTCGTGTGTTGAATAGTTGTGCAGTGCCGGATTTTGCGGTTCTGGTACCGGCCCGCGTTGTTCCTGCCGATTGATCGGCCCGTGAATTGGATGACAACGATAGTTAATTTTTCGACTCCCCCTGACAACCCACGCGCGGAGTCCCGTTCTGGACTGCGTGTTTATCATGAAGGCTTGAAAGAGATGGTATTGACTCGATTTGGCAAAATCGTGATTTGCTCTCTACGCGTTACATGGGCCGTCTTTTTCCTAGTGCTGATGTCGGCCTCGTGCTGCTATTCGGCTGACGTCGTTTTCATTCGTTCACCTGGAGGCTCCTCCACAGAGCAAGAACAACTGGAAATAGCTACGAACTTCTATGGATTGAACCTCAAGGTTATTATGGCCAGTTCCGCTAACGATGACCTTGCGCTTAGCAGGGCTGTCGAGCGGGAAGGGACCGTTGGAGTAGCAATTGCGGCAAATGCCCTTTCCGTCGTTAATGAGAACACACTGCTGCGAGCCCTGCAGCGTAGACGGGGAAGCAGCGCACCCGTGCTCATTCTAGGGGTGGCGCCAGACGTGGACCCAAGTCTCTTGAGAACTTGGTCTGGCGGCACTGCCCTTGGTTGCAGACGTCTAGAAAGCTCGCTTCGTCCACAATATATATTTGGTCGGGTTGACAGATTAACTTGGCAGTTAGCCGACTTGGAAATTCCACTCCCGATCAAGAATGTATCCTACCTCGTACTGGCCGACAACAGTGCGGCTCAACGCATAACGAGCGTACGGCACGACGATCAGACTTCCCCCGTATTCATTGAGACTACGGTCCACCAACTGAAGGTATTCGTGGCTTGTGCCACACCTCAAGATGAGAATTGGACGGATAGAGGAGGCGTTGTAAATGCGTTTTTGCGAATCGCTCCGGCAATGATGTTTATTAGGTACTGCGCGGGAGAACGAGGTTGGCACGCACCTCATCATTACGCGAACCTTACAATCGACGATCCGTGGCTGCGGCAGTCCTATGGATATGTCAACTATAAAGGTCTCTTGGAGGAGATGGATAGGCACGACTTTCACACGACAATTGCTTTCATTCCGTGGAATTACGACCGCAGCGACCCGGGGGTTGTCTCCCTTTTTCGAAACCATCCCGAGAGGTTGTCAATCGCCATTCATGGGGATAATCACGATCATGCAGAATTCACGGACTATCGAAGCAAGCCTCTGGCTTTTCAAATTGCCGCTCTTAAACAATCCTTGGCCAGAATGGAAAGATTCCGAACGCTGACAGGAATTCCATACGACAAAGTGATGATATTCCCACACAGCATCGCGCCGGAGAGGACGTTGGAGGCACTCAAAACCTACAATTATCTGGCCACCATCAACTCCACGAATGTTCCTCAGGATGCCGTCAACCCGTCAGCTCTCTCATTCGCCCTGCGGCCGGTTACACTTTCGTTCGCGGGTTTTCCCAGCATCAGCCGTTACTCGGTGCCAGCGCCAATCCCGAAAGATTTCCTAGCAATAAACGAATTCCTTGGCAATCCGTTGCTCTTTTACGGCCATTCTGATTCTTTTGCGAGAGGCATCGATGCCTTCGATGGCGTGGCGGACGAGGTTAACAAACTTGAGCCGGATACTCAGTGGCGTAGCCTGGGAGACATAGTAAGGCACCTGTACGTGGTAAGGCTAAGGGACGATTCCAATTACGACGTGCTCGCGTTTTCAAGCAGCATCTGCCTGGACAACATCTCCGGGCGGGATTCGATCTTTTATGTCCGAAAACAGGAAGGCGGTGGCCAGACCATAAACTCAGTCATTGTGGACGGCCAACACTATCGGTATCGGCTCCAAGACGATTATTTGAATTTCAGTATGCCGGTTCCGATGGGTAATACTCGCTGCACCGCGATCCAATACGAAAACGAACTGGAATTGGCCTCGATCGGCACCCCGAATGATTCCCTCGTCGTTTACCTTCTCCGAAAGGCTTCGGATTTCCGAGACATATATCTATCGAAATCCGCTGTTGGACTTGCAATCATTCGTTTCTACAATGAGCGCCAGGTAAAACCGGCGCAAGTACCTGAGGGTATGCTGGTTTTCATGGTGGTTTGCATATACGCAGGCCGCCGCTGCTGGGTGTTCATCAGTAAAAGACATCCCCGTTGAACAGGGCCCTGGCATGTTCCCTTGCCCCGTGCTTTGTAGTCAGTTCTCGAAAATAGCGGCATGAAGGCTCGCGGAGTAAATTGTTTTGGATCAGGCAAGAGGCGGCCGCGACAGTACTCAATTCTAGCCGAGGGCCGATCGGCTCGCGCGGTGCCGCAAATAGATCGTAGACCTAATCAGGTCACTATAAAGGTCTTCCGATGAATCCCAAGTATGTCATCATCACCCCCGTTCGTGACGAGGAGAAATATGTCGAGGCGACCATTGAATCCGTCCGTCGACAGACGATACTCCCTTCGGAGTGGGTTATCGTTGACGACGGCTCTACCGACCGAACGGGTGAACTCCTCGATCGAATTGCGGCTCAGTTGCCATGGATCCGTGTCATACACCGAACGAACAGGGGTTTCCGGAAGTCCGGCGGCGGTGTGATGGAGGCGTTTTACGACGGGTATAACGCCCTCCAGTGCAACGACTGGGATTTCATCGTGAAGCTCGATGGGGACTTGAGTTTTGCTCCGGAGTATTTCGAAAAATGCTTCGAGTATTTCCGCAGAAACCTCGACCTTGGGATTGGCGGCGGGGAAATCCATCACAACATCTCCGGAAAGCTGAAACGCGAAGAAAACCCGCGGTTCCACGTGCGAGGAGCAACAAAGATTTACAGTAGAACTTGCTGGGAAGGTATTGGCGGACTCTGGCCGGCCCCCGGATGGGACACGGTCGATGAAGTCAAAGCCAATATGTCGGGCTGGAAGACTTACACCTTTCCGGATCTGCATCTTTATCATCATCGCTTCACGGGATCCGCCGATGGATTCCTGCCTAATCGCGTGAAGCACGGAATGGCCTGCTACATTTCCGGATATCACCCCCTATTTGTTGCGGCCAGTTGCGTGCGTCGGATTACTCAGAAACCTTATATCATCGGTTCGGTCGCAATTCTGTATGGATTTCTAAAGGCCCATTTGACCCATCCGCCGCGTGTGAAGGATCGCCTCTATGTTGCCTACATACGCGGTCAGCAACTGAGGCGTCTCTGTGGGATGCAGACTATCTGGAGGTGACCTCCAGGTCGGAGCTGACAGGTTCGGCATATGTGTGGAATCTGCGGAAAATTGATGTTTGGCGGTGAGGCGACAACGTCGCCCGCGCTGGTGAAGGCAATGGCGGACACGATCCACCACCGCGGGCCAGATGACGAGGGGTACTACGTCTCGGGTCCAATTGGTCTAGGTTTCCGCCGACTCTCTATCATCGACCTTCAGTGTGGCCATCAGCCCCTTTCGAACGAGGACGGTACGATCTGGATCGTTTTCAACGGAGAAATCTATAACTTTCAGGAACTGCGTGAGTTTCTCTTGGGCAAAGGCCATGTATTCAAGACCCAGAGCGACACGGAAGTGATTGTCCATCTGTACGAGGAGCGCGGGCCCCAATGCTTGGAAATGCTGCGCGGGATGTTTGCCTTCGCCATATGGGATGAAAATGCTAAAACTCTCTTCCTGGCGAGGGACCGAGTTGGAATAAAACCCCTCTACTATTGCCTCACCGACACATCTCTGGTCTTCGCTTCCGAGATCAAAGCCATCCTAGCAGATCCTTCAATAAATCGAGAGATCGTTCCAGAAGTCATCGATAGATTCTTAACTTTCCTGTATGTGCCGGGCCAGGAGACATTGCTCAAAGGGATCCAGAAGCTGGCCCCGGGACACTATCTCCTCATCCGGGACGGCAAGCCGGTGATAGAGCAGTACTGGGATCTTCGCTTCGCAGAGCCTACCCGGAGCCAAAGCCTTAAGGACGCAGAAGCCGATTTGCTGAGTCTCTTGGCCGAAACAGTTGAGCTTCACATGATCGCAGACGTGCCGGTGGGTGTCCTCCTAAGTGGTGGAGTGGATTCGACAGGCGTGCTTAGCTTCGCTCTGCATGGGACCGACAAGAAGATAAGCAGCTTTACCGTGGGTTTCTCCGGCGGGGAAGTTGCCGACGAGAGACCTTATGCCAGATTAGCGGCGGAAACATTCGGCACCCAACATCATGACATGACAATTACGGCCAAGGACTTTGCGGCGTTCCTGCCCCAATATGTGTGGCACATGGAAGAGCCCGTGTGCGAGCCGCCTGCTGTTGCCATGTATTACGTCTCGAAGTTGGCGAGGAACTATGTCAAGGTGCTCCTCTCGGGAGAAGGCGGAGACGAGGCCTTTGCGGGGTACAGCAATTATCGCAATCTCGTTTGGCTCGAGCGTATTAAGCGCGGGCTTTCTCCGCTGAACAGCGCCGTCGCCCAGGGACTTTCCATTGCCAACTCGCTCTTCCACTTGCCTGGAGTGGCCAAGTATGCGCCATTGATGAATGCCACTTTCCCCGACTACTACTACAGCCGGACTTCAAACCCGTATCGCTACACTGGGAACCGATTGGGTAAGGTGTACTCTGCTGATTTTGCGCAAGCGATTGATCGCGAGCACACGCTTGAACCCGTGCGCGGGCTGCAGGCGCATGTCCGGGGGCAGAATACCCTCGACGCAATGCTCTATATTGATACGAAGACGTGGCTGCCCGACGACCTGCTGATCAAGGCCGATAAAATGACCATGGCCAACTCCGTGGAACTCCGCGTGCCTTTGTTGGATCACCGGGTCTTGGAATTCGCGGCGTCGTTGCCGCCCAGCTTCAAGCTAAAGGGGTTCAGTCTAAAATACATTTTGAAGAAAGCCTTGTCGCAGAAGCTTCCGAAAGAGATTCGCAACCGGAAGAAGACCGGTTTCCCTGTACCTTACGAGTCGTGGCTTCGGAACGATCTCAAGGATGTCGTCTGGGCTGTGTTGACGGACCACAGGACAGTCGAACGAGGTTATTTCAGTAAGAATGCTGTCGAGGCGTTGCTCCAAGCCAACTCGAACGGCACCAACTATTCCAAAGAGATCTTTTCGCTGTTGAGTTTTGAGATCTGGCAGCGGACGTTCCTGGAGCGCGAACAAGTTGTCCTACAGTAGATCTCGGCGCGTCGCGATTAATTTGGCCGCGGAAGCACTCTGGCGCATACCCGGCTGCTTCGGGATCGCGCGCATGCTCGGTCCGTCCTACTCATTACGATGAGTGGTCTTTCATAATATCTCGGCTACGGAGTCGCCATTTACCAGGGGAATGGGCGTGAACATCGATCGCTCGTTGCATCGAGGAATACAATCACGACCGGCCTCATCGAGGAATGGAAGACCGCACTCCGCACGAGACCTTCTTTGCTTTCGAAGCTGTATTAAATTCGGAGACCTGACTGTCTAAATTAGCGGGGCGCATTACAAAAATGTACGAGAGCGAAATAAACTGCAAAGTCGAGGCAGTCGATCAAATTCCAATTGAAGTCTTGAAGGCGTTGTCCGCCTCTCAAGATATTGTTTCAATGCGCACGGTTCTTCCTTGGGGCGAGCACTGTACCGAATGTGTCTGGCCGACCTGTTATTCGACGTGCGACTTGTATGAAGCTCGTCCGGGCGGAAACTGCAGGCGATTTATTGATGGCATGGTTCGCATCGAGTCGAGCAGCGTTTTGAGTGGTTATTTATTAAAGATTCGCTTCAAACGGTGGGGGAAACTTTGGACCGTTGGTAACATTTGTCTTCATTCCATTCGCCAGGCCGAGCGGATCGAAAGCCGCGACCATCGAGTCGGATCCATGATTCAAACGTTGATCATGCCTACCTCTGTTAAGAGTTTTGTTTCTGGAAAAAGATACTCCTTTAAGAAACGTGTGGCCCAGGCGGCTCGCCCCTCGACAATTAAACCCTCTTCGTTCATGTTGGAGTGTTACAATCCCGGCGAAAGGCCGATCCGCATCTCGTTGACCGTCCGTTCCCAAAACTCTGCTCGCAAATTCCCATATCAAGCACTTCTAGAGGTGAAATCGGGCTTCAATCGAATCAAGACTCCCTTCCAGGAGATCAATGAGGTCGTCCCGTTGGAGGAACCGTTTAATCTCGAGTTGATCCCGAATGATGTGCCGGAGGGTACAACTCTGTATTTTGGGATTATGGAGTTCGTTCGGGAAGTTGCCTTGCCGGACAAGAAGTCCCAAAGGACGCCCAAGATCAAGTGTGTGATCTGGGATTTGGACAACACACTTTGGGATGGCATATTGATCGAGGACGGGTCGTCCAACCTACGCTTGAAACCAGGCATCCGCGAAGTGATTGAGGAACTGGATCGTCGAGGAATATTGCAGTCTGTCGCGAGCAAGAACAATCCCTCAGATGCCACGGACGTCTTGAAGTCCTGGAATCTCGCAGATTACTTCCTGTTTCCTCAGATTTCCTGGAATCCAAAGAGTGAGTCGATCGCATCGATCATCCAGCAGATGAACCTCGGCGCAGACAGTGTTCTATTCGTCGATGACTCCCCCTTTGAACTCGAACAAGTGCGGGCCGTTCTCCCCGAAGTGCGGGTGCTTAAGGCCGAAGAATACAAAAATCTGTTATCGAGGCCGGAATTTGACGTACCTGTCAGCGAAGAGAGCGCAAACCGACGAAGACTGTATCAAGTAGAAAGCACACGTCAAGTAATTAAAAAGAGTTTTGGGGAGGATTATAAGGCCTTTCTTAAGCATTGCGATATTCGGATGACATTAAGCGCGATGACAAATGAGAGCCTCGAAAGAGTTCATGAATTGACGCAGCGCACCAACCAGATGAATTTTTCTGGGAATCGGTATGACCGCTCGCGCCTTGCAGAAATTCTGCAGTCGCCTCATTCGGACACGTACGTGATCAAATGCGAAGACAAGTTTGGAAGTTATGGCGTAGTGGGGTTCGCGATTGTCGATAAACGAGAGCCTCGACTGACCGATCTCATGTTTAGTTGCAGAATACAAGCCAAGAGGGTGGAGCACGCTTTTCTCGCTTATGTTATCGACAAATATACATCCGAAGCTCGCCCGACTCTCTATGCAAACTATAGAAAATCACCACGCAACGAGCCCTCGGGAAGGGTCTTCACTGATATGGGTTTCCATGAATCCAGGCTCCTTGACGGAGTTTCACTTCTCACGATTACGAGAGATGCAGTCTCATCAGATGATCGTATTATCCGTGTCGTGGATGACTCGAATATGGTGCCGGTCTAGCTTCCTATGTTGTTGCGCTCGCGAATCGCCAGTACCCGACGCAAAGCGCTCTGTGATCTTGCTCGCCGCGATGTTCTGATTCCGTGCGATCGTCCTTTAATCTCTTTCTCATTTGACGACTTTCCGCGGACTGCGCTAACCGTGGGTGGATCCATACTGCAGGATGCTGGAGTTCGTGGTACCTACTACGCTGCGCCTGGACTGATAAATACTCTGAACGACCTTGGTCCACAGTTCCGCAGAGAAGATCTTCTGGATCTTTTGGCCGCTGGCCATGAGCTGGCAAGTCACACGTATTCCCATGCTTCTGCACGCACCACCAGACTCGCCAATTATGTTCACGAAGTTGAAAAGGGATACCAAACTCTCGCTAGAACACTCGGACTTAACGCTTCACGACAATTCGCATATCCCTATGGAGAAATCACCCTTCGGGTCAAAAGGACCGTTGGTCCAAAGATGCAGAGCTGCAGAGGTATTTGCCCAGGTCTGAATGGGCCTCATGTAGATTTAAATCTCTTGCGCGCGAATCGCTTATATGGCGATACCGACCAATTTGCTCCAGCTAAAGCGCTAATAGACGAAAACAGTCGGAAAAAGTCTTGGCTAATCTTCTATACACATGACGTTCGGCCGAACCCTTCCCCTTATGGGTGTACTCCCGCTCTCCTGGAGCAGGTAGTACGCACGGCCGTCGAGTCAGGGGCGCGTATCGCGACTGTAACTGAGGTGATTGCGCTTGCACAATCTGTATAGAGCGTATTGCTGGATTCATTTCGATTCCACACTACTCGATCACGTCGCTTGTATTCGGACTGTTATTGTCCGCCGTTGGTCGGTTGCATCTCGAATTTCTCAGCTTCTCGAGTCCCGTGCTTTCGACGATTTTTGAAGTCATTTCGTTTCCATGCGCCTCGTGGGCCTTGTCAATAAGTTTTGACCAAATTTGCGTCATAATGTTACGTCGTAGTTTCCCTCAACTCTTACCCTGGGCGCCATTTCCTGAGCAGTACGGAACAGCACAATTCGGAAGGAATCTCGTGCGGTTCCATCGCAGCTTGAAGGAAGAAGAAGTCTGGACGGCGGAGTATCGCAGTGTGGATGAAGCGCGAGCATCGATCGCCCGTTGGATCGAGGAGTACAATCACGACCGGCTTCATCGAGGAGTGGAAAACCGCACTCCGCACGAGGCCTTCTTTGCTTTCGAATGTATTAAATTCGGAGACCCTGACTGTCTAAATTAGCGGGGCGCACTACACCGAGTCACTCCCCATTTCTCTCGATGCCATGTTCATTCGACTGTTGTCCGATGCCTTCACGCGAGTGACAGGATGCGGTCAAGAATGACCGCTCGGACTACTTTCTCGGATACGATCGTCTTCAAGTAAGCGGAGTGCATTCGGAGCGATGCAAAAGGCCTTACGTTGTGAACGGAGCGGGTCATCTCAATGGCGTTTTGGGAGTCACTTACCTCGGCGTCGGTGAGTGGTGGCTTGTCGAGAATGGGGAAGAGCCTAGGCTCGTGGTGGAGCCGGTGGGGCGAAGCTTGAAAGATAGGAAATCGGCTTGTTGCAAGGATACTGGGACCGAGGTACAGTCACCCCGCCTGTACTAAATCTGGCCTCGCGCCCACTAGCAGCCGAGGAGACGCCCAATGTAAACTTTAGGGGTGGAAATGACTTGGACAAAGAGCCTCCTGATGGCAAGACTGCTGCGCGCCGCGATCTTTATAGCTTTCATTTTCAGTGCCAAGAGCGCCTTTGCCGCCTGCCATGTCGTCACTCCATCCGGCTCGGGCTCAAAGACCGGGGCCGACTGGAACAACGCTTATGCCGGATTGCCAGCGACCCTCACACGGGGCGACATTTACTACCTGTCGGACGGCACCTATCCTGCTTACACATTCAATACCGCCGTTTCAGGGACTACGACGGTCGGGATTCGCAAGGCTCAAAGCTACGACAACTGCACAAGCACCGGTTGGAATACGAGCACGATGGGCAGCGGCCAGGCAAAATTTCCCAGTTTGACAGTATCAAATAGCGGCTACTTGGACGTTAACGGTAATGGAACTTCGACTGCCCAAGGATGCGGCGTGTCCCCAGCCACGATTACTTCAGCGAGTGATTGTGGAATCTACTTTGGACCGGGCGGCAATAGCGTCAACTGGCCGGTTTTACTAGCTCCATCAGGTGGCGGAAACAACTCCAACATGACGTTCGAGTATGTAGAAGTTGAAGGGGCCAACCAGCCAATCCAAGAAGAAGATGAGTTCATGTGTTGGACGACATGCAGTAACATCGTTCTGAATCACATCTATACTTTTAATTCGGGATGCGTATTTTTCAAAATTCAAGGCACTAATGCCTTTACAATTGAGAACTCCTACATCTGGAAAAATTTTGATGTTGGAAGTGCTTGTCACGGGCAGATGTGGCTGAATCAAGGCAATGACAGCAACGTAGATTTTCACAATAACATCGTGCGCGACATCATCGGTACGGGGGTGTTCGTTGCCGTAACGGGCGGCACGTTGACGAATTGGAACGTATACAATAACGTCTTCTGGCACACCCAAGGCAACGGCACCTTTTCGTACAACAATGGCATCATCGATGCGATAAATTCCGGCTCACAGGCCACAAATTTTAAGTTCATCGGCAATTCGGTTGTATCAGTGAACACGGGCTTTACTACCGGCGCGAACTTCGAGAACGCAGGCGGAAGTTTGACGATGCAAGACAACATTTGGTATGGCAGCGACTCAGTGAACTGCTGTGGCGCGGGCAATCCTACTTTGACCGAGAGCCATAACACTTGTCTAAACACGAGTTGCGGGTCGTTTTCTGATGGAACGGATGTGAAAGTCTCCAATGGCGCACCCAATCCCTTTGTGAACTGGCCTGCGGGAAACTTCAACATTGTCTCTGAAAACGCAGACTGGACGAATTGGCTGGCGCTCGGCGCTCCCTACAACGTTGACCCCAACGGGACCACCCGTACTACGGACCGGGGAGCCTATCAGTACTCGCTGACCCAGGCCCCAAAACCACCGACCGGTTTGTTGGCGACGGTGCAGTGAACGCTTCTTTTGCTTCGTCTACAAACAAAGGCGTGAGCCGCACTTAGTCAGTCGGCTTGGTTTGTGCGGCCGATCCAGAATCCAACAAAATTCTGGTATAATCAGGTTTTCCAAGGAATCTAAGAAGCGCGCACACCCACGCAAAACCCCAAAGCGGCGACGCAAAGCCGGGGCCGTTACGACCAAATGAACCACATTCCAGGAACGGCGCCGTCCCAAAGTTGGGATCGTGCGCAGTCAATTGGACCGGTACAATCCCAAGTGCACCTGGGAAGCGACTCTGCTTTTGGACTATCCTGACCGATGGAACCTGAAAATATCCGATTTGGCGGTGGCTCCCCCGTCACCGTGCTCCATCCGTTGGTGGCGGTCGCGATGGCACTCGCCATCGTCCTGATTCTGTGCCTTCCCCGCAAGTACGTCATTGTACCTGCGTTCTTAGCTTTCTTCTTGATCCCCAAAGGGCAAGTGATCGTAGCAGCAGGCCTACACTTCAATGTATATCGCATTATCATTCTGGCTGGATTAGCTCGATGGGCGGCATCAAGACGGTCGTCAACACTGGCGGGCGGATTCAATTTCATGGACCGGGTAGTGACGCTCTGGGCCGTCTCATACTTGATTATCTTCTCATTTCAATGGATGAACACCCAGGCCCTCATCAAGAGCACGGGGGACTGTCTGGACGCCCTGGGCGGATATTTTGTTGTACGATTCCTTATCCAGGATCGGGAGGACGTCCGACGGACAATCAAGGTGCTCGCGATTGTTGCCATAGTCAATGCGGTCTGTATGCTCAACGAGCAGCGTACGGGTGAGAATATTTTCCGGTTTCTGGGCGGAATGTTAGGAGAGGCAGTGCGGGACGGCAAAATCCGTTCCCAGGGATCATTCGAGCTATTTATTACGGCTGGCGCCTTTGGCGCCACACTACTGCCTCTGCTCGTATGGCTGTGGTCGGACGGAAAGTCCAAGATGATTAGCTTCCTCGGAATAGCCGGGGCAACCGTCATGTCGCTCACCTGCTACGCCAGTACGACGATGATCGCCTATGCCGCTGGTATTGTTGGGCTTTGCCTCTGGCCCATTCGCAAGCAGATGCGACTCGTCCGGTGGGGAATTGTAGCAAGCTTGGTGGGCCTACACCTAGTCATGCACGGGCCCGTTTGGTCCCTGCTTGAACACATTGACCTGACCGGCTCCTCATCCAGCTATCATCGTTACATGCTCATCGACAACTTCATACGACACTTTGGCGATTGGTGGCTCTTAGGCACTAGGGACAACGGCTCCTGGGGACGGGATATGTGGGATACCTGCAACCAGTATGTTGCATATGGCTTGTCCGGGGGTTTGTTAACCTTCATCCTCTTCATATCCATTATCACTAAGGGGTTTGCAAGCCTTGGAACCGCACGGAAGATCGCAAAGGGCAACCGGAGCGAGGAACGGTTTCTCTGGTGTCTTGGTGCTACGCTGTTTTCCCACGTGGTAGCGTTTTTCGGAATTGGGTATTTTGACCAGGTCCAGTTTGCTTGGTTTGCGTTGTTGGCCATCATCTCCGTGGCAGTGTTTGAGGCCACGAGCTCAGCGGTTCCACAAGTCCAGGAAGCGTTGACGTCGAGTTACGAGGTCCACGCTGCCATTAGCTGAGACATGCAGGAGACCAAGCAATGACCCAAAAGAGCGGTCGTGTTCGGGTGTTGTTCAGCTTTCCCCTCAGGCTGGGGGCAGACAGAATCTGTGGCATTGCCTGGCAACAGGTGAACGGCCTTGCGGCTGCGGGAGCGGACGTCTTGGTTTTTCCGGCTTCCATTTCCAGGCCAGTCCGCCCCGGCGTAGGAGTTTCCCCAACGTTGGCGAAAGGGTTCGGGCGGCAGGGTCATTAAAACCGGGCTCATGCATAAAGTGGGAGACATCGAGGCGTTAACCCTGCACATAAGTCTTGTGGCTAGATTGCGCCAAGTCGTCCGCATGGCGTCTATCGCGAAACATTGCGGCCTGCTTTTCGTGGCCCAGGCCGTCTTGTGGATTTCAAGCTGCGGTCACACCAGCACGAGCAATGCGCCTCACCAGAATCCCGGCACTGCTTCTACTGCGCACTCGGTCACACTGAACTGGAATGCAAGTACTTCTGCGGTCGTGGGTTACAACATCTACAGGGCCGCTCAGTCGGGAGGTCCGTACACGAAGTTGAATTCGTCTTTGGTCCACGCGACTAATTATACCGACACCACAGTTCAGGCCGGCCGCACATACCTCTATGTGGTGACTGCAACTGATGCCCAAGGCCACGAGAGTGAATTCTCGAATAAAATCCAGGCTGTGGTGCCCTCCCAGTAAAGAAAAAATCAGTCTGCACTCGACAATCTGGTGTACCTAACCGACCTGCCCCCCCGATCGCAGATTCCCACCTTGTGAGCGTCAATTTCAAATCTTGTTTCACCATAGAGGTAATAAACATGTCACGTAAAATTGGCAGTGATTGATGAAGAAGGGGGAATAGGGAAGGGGGATAACCGGCGCCGACGGCGTCCCCCAATCAGCCAAGACCCAGGCACCCCGACACGGCCCAGGTAAACGCCACCGGCGCCTGGGGCACCGCGCGTTGGCGTACGATCATCCCCACCGCACAGGGCAATGCTGGGATCAGGAGGCGGGGCTGGTATGTTCGGCCCCGTTGTAGAGGGATTAGGCTTATGGAGTTCAATGTCGCCGCCACCTGGGTTCACGGCGCTGCAGGTGCCGGTGCCCACAGTGTCAAAGGTGGCGCCGCCGCTGGCCAAACAGCGCGTGGCAACAAGGTATACGACCTGACCCGAACTGCTACCGTCAGGGTTTTGACCGATCAGTTTGATCCCAAACTTGTCCTTGGGAGGCGGGGGATTCTGCTGCTCCGCGTCAATCGTCCTCACTCGAAACCACACATTCCCAAGGTTGTTAGTCGCGGCGGTGCCACAGATATCACGGTGCTTGGAGGGGAGACTGCCGTCAGCGTTGCCGGCGTCAAAGTACCCGGTAATTTGCGTGCTGCTTACGTGCAGTCCAGTATTGTGGTCGACGTAGTTCACATGGCCGAAGAACCCGCCGTTCTTGCATCCTCCTACTATGCCGAAGTTCGCCTTATTGCCGGACTCCTCGGGGATGAGAATCCAACCGCCACCTGTGGTAAAGTCGCATGGCATCGGGACTTCGTGAGCGATCGCCGGCGTAACCCCAGTGCTAAAAGTCAGCACTGTCACCGCCGCTGCTAGGAGTCCTCCTGCTACGAGTCCGGATACTGCCCTGAGTACTGTTCTCTCTTTTTTGCTCATTGTTCTTCCTCTCTTCCGATCGAGTCCGCTTTACGCGGCGCTATGAAATACCTACTCTCGCAGTGGAGACCACTACATCGACAACACCATTGACGGTGATGTGAAGCGCGTTCACGACAGAGACGCCACTTTGTGAAGTTGTCTGCTCGTTGCAGACCACCTGACCGCCGGGAATTGGGATAGTCTGGTTCGGAAAGCCGGTTACGATAATAGAAACCCCGTTAATTGAAAGGTTGTCAATGTACGAGCTGAGGCTGCTTGGGGCGCCCAGCACCTGCGACGCCTTTGCCATAACCGAGGCAGCGGTGATGCTGACCGAGCCAACATTCAGGTTCAAATCGCCGAGCGAGGCTTCGGAGTCAACCTCGTCAGCATAACTATACGTGCTTGAGCTCAGGACATCCGCAGCGAGCAAAGACGCGACGCTCCCCGTGTCCTGACTTACATCCTGTTCCTGACTGATGGCCCCGATGGCCCCACTGTCGGAGAGCACAGTTGTTGTTGCCGTTCCGAGAATTCCGAAAACGGTTGCTTGCACCCCTGTGGCTTGTCCCGTGACCGTGCTGGCCGTGGGTGACTGAGCGGTCGCTGGCCATGC
>WNFD01000992.1_pt1 | contig 28330 bp, 20 predicted proteins | sample 5400491 | NCBI WGS metagenome assembly WNFD01 (sample SAMN13153343, study PRJNA577476) | soil metagenome | isolation source: 120 cm saprolite under Douglas fir tree site 2 hole 2 replicate 2 | place: USA:California | collected 2015-04-18
TGATAAAAATGAACGGCGATCCACGGGCCAACTTTAAGTAATGCGGCCGCAAAAATCAGGTTGGCCGCCAGCAGCATCCAGGCACCGTTCCATAACAGCGCACGCAGCGCTTCAAATCTTTTCGAGGCTGCGTATAAAGCTACAAACCGCACCGCGGAATCCGGAAGCCCCAACCCGTTGAGAATGCCCAGGAGACTGATGATGGTCATTCCCAGCGCATATACCCCGAGTGCTTCCGCCCCCAGAACGCGGGCAAGGTAAACCTTGAAGACGTAACCAAATAGTGCGGTGAAAATGGTCCCGGCGAAAACTATTCCGGATTGTCGCGAGATACGCCCCATCTCCGTCTGGAAGTTCGGCTTCGGCGGTCCGGCGAAAGAACTCGCCGTTGCTGCTTCGGATGTCGTGGTCTGATTCAATCGGGTTACGTCAGCCTGTAGTTCGGAAGGCACAAATCTCCCAACTTGTTGAATCCTCGTTCCATCATGCACGACGCGTGCACCCACGCCGCTAAAAGCGCGCAGAAGAACTCCGAGGCACTAGTCTAAATGTTTTCGTTCCCGGCGTGGCCTTCGCGCTGAGGAAGACCGGATGACCAGTCGGCAAACTGCGGCTGACGCGTTGGGCGGGCCGGAAGGGCGCACCGTGGGTACCAGCAACCCGGCAAGGAGTGATGGGGAAGCAAAGGCGCATTGCTACGTCTCACGTCCGGACTACGAATTCCCAATTCATCGGCGTACCCTTTTTAATTTCCCGCGCCGCGCGCTTGCCCAGCACCTCACCGAGATGACGGGTGTGGAGTCCGTGGCCGGGCCGTATTGAGCGGACATTCGACGCCGTAAAGATCTCGCCTTGCTTCACATCCTCCACCACAAACAAAGAGCGGCGAAACACCCGGCTGGCTTCTTCCTTGGCGCTTAAACCAAAGTACACTTCTCCCAAAACTTTCTCGGCGGTACGGATCGCATCGACCATGGCCTTGAATTCCTGAGGCTCCAGCGAGAATGTGCTGTCTGGACCCGGAGTTGAGCGCGACAGGGTCAGATGTTTTTCAATGATACAGGCCCCCAGCGCGACGGCGGCCACTGGCGCAGCGATTCCCATCGTATGGTCAGACAATCCCACTGGCACGCCAAACCGGCGGGCCATTTCCGGAATGGTCCGCAAATTCATTTCCTCCGCCGGAGCCGGATACGCGCTGGTACATTTCAGCAACGCAACCTGCGTCGCCCCGGCCTCGCGCGCGCTCTGCAAAGCTTCTTCGATCTCCTCCACCGTGGCCATGCCGGTGGACATGATCAACGGCTTGCCGGTACGGGCCATTCGTTGGATCAGGGGAATATCGACCAACTCGAACGAAGCCACCTTATGAGCGGGCACGTTCATCTGTTCGAGGAAGTCGACTGCAGTCGGATCAAAGGCGCTGGAAAACAAATCCATTCCCAGATCCTCCGCCATCTTCTTAAGTCTGGGCTGCCACTCCCATGGAGTGTAGGCTTCGGCATAGAGATCGTAGAGAGTGCGCCCATCCCAAAGCGTCCCGCCAGCTACGCGGAAACAACTCTGGTTGCTCTCGATCGTAATTGTGTCGGGGCGGTAAGTTTGAAGTTTCACCGCATCTGCGCCCGCCTGTTTCGCGGCTCTAATAATCGCTTCCGCCGACTCAAAGCTTTGATTATGATTTGCCGAAACTTCCGCGATCACATACACCGGCAAACCTTTTCCGATTTCATGGCCCGCGATGCGCAGAACGTCAGTCACGCCACCAGACTCCTTTGCAGCACGAAATGGATGCTTTCCTGTCCCTCGATAACTTCCGCCGGCAAGCGCACAAAACCTGCTGCCGCAAATAGTTTTATCGAAGCCTCGTTTGTCGGCTTGACGTAAGCATCTATAGCTTCGACTTCGGATTCCTGGAAGAGTCTCTCGGTGGCGACTGCAAGAATCTTGCGGCCCCAGCCACATCCCCGAAAACGCGTGCCAAGGCTCACCGATAGGACCGCCCGCTTGCCTTCGATCTGATAACGCACCTGCCCCACCGGCACGCCCTCCTGGTTCGTGGCCGTGTAAAAAACCGCTTTGGTATCGGACAGTTTTGCTCGAAACCATTCCGCGTGATCTTCCCACGAGATCGGCTCATGATGGAAAGAAGCGGCGCGCACTTCGGCATCATTCGCCCATTCCCAGAATACGTCGCAATCCGACTCCAAAGTCCGCCGCAGTTCCAAGTCTGATAAAAACGCCACCACGCGTTCTGCACCACGGCCATCTACCAGAGCTCGCCCTCTCTCGGATTGGCTGCTCCTCTTTTCATAGGAATTGAGCAATGCCGCCAGTTTGCCGGCGATGGCCGATGCGCTGACTTCTGCGGCATCGCCCAAACTGCAGGCGATGCCCATCTGGTCGGCTGTGGCGGCTACACGTTGCTGATTCCCTGCGATCACCAGAAGAATGCCGGGTAATCCGAGAAAGCACATCTCCCAAAACGTCGTGCCGGCTCCCGCAACCGCAACGTCTGCCCAGGCCATCCACTCAGCCATGTTTGCCGCATCGGTGATAAGGCGCATGGATTGTTGGTGCTCGCCCGTCGCGGCCTTCACCGACCGCAAGTGCGGATTGCTGCCGCCCAGCAGAACTACCGTCTCCAAGTCTTGATTTGGAACTTGCCAGATCGCTTCGATTACTCTGCTCGTCAGATTGTTCGGATCACTGCCTCCCATAGTGACGAGAATCTTCCGCCCGCTGGCGGATACCTGGCGCCGCCAATTGCGCCAGCCGCGAAAATGCCGGCGAAGCATGGCGTAGCGGGGTCCCAACAACAAGCGGGTATAGGGCTCGCGCTTCGCATACAGGTTTGTGGCCGCGTGAATATTCTGGTTCAGCACCAGGTCTGCGCTGTAGATTTGGGCGTGGACATTGTCATCTACAAACAGCAACTTGAACCCCGCCGATTTGATGGCCAGTTGGTATTCCGACCCGAATTGATATCCGTCCACGACGATCCACGCCGCGCCCTGCTCGGCCGCAATATGTCTTGTTTGCTTCGCATCTTCTGCACTGCCGGCAGCAGCCGTGAGGGGTTGTATTTCCATCCCTTCGTCGCGCAAACGCTGTTCCAGCGCGGGGGTCGACTCTGCCATGGCAAAAATGCTTTGCCCGCCCGTATCCTGCCAGGCTTGGGCCAGTGCGAGACACCGCATTACATGTCCCGTTCCCATCGCAGCGCTGGCATCTGCCCGGATTAGAATTGTTCTATCACCCAAAACATTGCTCCGAGCGTCGCGCCAACTCAACTCCCGGCCGTCGTAAATTCTTTGCGCGATGCAGCCAGGAGTTCCCGCAGGCGTCCTGCAGCGGCCGGCTGCCAGCAATTCTCTCTTACTTCCGCGCTCACCGGATGCTGCTGCAGATACTCCGGAATTTTCGAGATATCGCCAGGATCATTCAGGCCAGCACCCACACCGAAGCGAAGGAATTGCTCGACATATTCATATGGCCAGAATTCCAACCATTTGCACAAGAAGCATGGAATGCCGCGAATGGCGCACTCAATCGCCACCGTAGAAAGTATCGTGATCCCAAACCATACCTTTGAGAGAAGGTCTTCGGTGAGAGGACCGGTCACGATGCGGGTTGCCGCGTTCTGCTCGGCGGAGAGTATCCGTGCCACGATGCCGGCTCTTTCGCCCTTGCTCTCGAAGGGATGCAACTTCACAATTAATTCGCGACCGCTTGCTAAAGCAAGCTCGGCAAGGGGAGGTAAAATATCCCGGTAGAACTCTTCTGGACGCCCACCCGATACATCAGAAGCTTCCGAGATAAATAGAATATATGGCCGAACAGTCTCACGGTTCGAGTGTTCTGCTTCCCGCCAATTCGCGGGGAGGACCGGGGAAGCGATCTCGACTTTCTCCGCAGGCACGCCGCACCTTCGCACCAAATAATCTTCCTCCATCTTTCCTTTTGCCCAGATGACATCCCCATAGGTGCGCTTGAAAATGTACCGGCCATCCAGTGCGCCATGGTGGCAGGCGATGTTCGGCAAGCCGCGCGCCTGCGCCAAAAGCAACGGGATCCGCGTGTAAGGATTGCTGTCATCCGCGCAGAGCACACCTTGCACCGGTTCGCTATCGAGAACGTTTCTCCAGGCGTCGCGAACTTCAATTCCACGGCGGAACCGCTGCGGGAAATCATCCAGATACCCCAGCCGGGTTAGAATCTCGAATTCTGGCGCATCTCGTATTTCTTTCAAGAGCGATCGCCATCGGCTCTCAATTTCCTCATACTCCTTGCTCCGGTCCCGAACAGATCCATAGGAAGAAAGCCAGGCAGTCGCAACGTTCCGCGGGGGATCATCCACCCACCCGCTGCGCCGAGTCGTGACTAAGAGAAAATTTTCATCGGGAAATGTATTGGCGTATGCCATGCCCGTTCGCGACACATTCACGTATGCGGTGGGAAGTAATATTACCGGTCGCCTTGAAGGAGCCCGCTTCTGTACGAAGCGCCCCCGGAACTGGTATCCCGAATCGTATTTATCCCAGAAGACGTCGAGAAGTTGCTGTGCGGAAAGCTTCTTGAAAACCCGAGCGTAGTGCCCCAGGCCGCCCTTTTGAGCTCCGCGGCGCAGGGGGAAAACGCTGACCCGGTTTGGCAGTAAATGCTGCAGAATACTGGCGTGAAGACCGGGCCGGGAAACATAAACCTCATCACCGGAAGCCAGCGTGTGAACAAATCGCTGCAGCAGGATCAGTGTCTCCACTTCGTCGTGCAGAAGCAGCGACATGACTTCCCACCAATCCAACCCGTACTCGTCCACCAGGCGCGTGTGTCCCAAGCCCAGCAGGTCGCGCACGCGAAGCAAAGTATCGAAGCCATCCCGGAAAGAATCGAGCGTAGTAGTTATGGGGCAATGCATTTGTTGGGTCCAACGCTCGTAACTATTCACTCCGCCCATTCCAAGGTCGACGATGCGATCCCAAGGCAGACTTGACCACAAACCTTTTTCTGGATCGTCCTCGGAATGTATGAGCAGAATCTTCATAATCAGCGTCCGAAGAAGTGGGGGCTGAGCGGAAAACTTTATTACCGGCTCAGGATAGTCTCACAAAGCTTCAAGTCAAACTCTACGGCCACGTGTACCGAGCGTTCTGCCGGCGTTTCGATTACGCCCAATCGCTCCCCAAAGAAATTCCCAGCCGCCGCCAGTGCGCCCAGCTTCGCGATTTTGATCGATCCGTTTGGCCGATAGACGGGCGGCAGCAAGGGACGCTCTTTCAAGTATTGTGCTCCAAAAAACATCTTCCAATAAACCCCTTCTGCCGGCACAACCGCCCAGTGAAAATCATGCGGATCCACCGGAGTCACGCTGACTACGAAGTCGAACTGGTCTCCGGAGAACTTGGCCACCGCATCGCAGATATCTTGCGCGCTGCGTAGCGGAGAGCTGGGCTGCAAACAAAGGAGAGAGTCGATCTCTTTACGGAAAGGCAGCCGCCCCGCGATGTATTGACATGGTGTGTGCGAAGCGACCAGATCTCCGCAAAGTTCTTCGGGCACAAGCTCTGGCACGCTGGCCCCGCATTCGCTGGCAATCCGCGCAATTTCTTCGTCTTCGGTGCAAACGTAAACCTGATCAAACAGTCCGGTTTCAAGCGCAACCTCAATCGAGTATGCGATGAGAGGCCTGCCTGCCAGTTGCCGCACATTCTTACGGGGCAAACGTTTGCTGCCGCCGCGGGCCGGGATCGCACAGATCATTTTTTGACGCAAGACGTTCCTCGCGCAAAGTAGCTTTCCTTCATCGGCTGCAGCGGCGAGAGGCCGTCGCGCTCGGTCAACCCCAGCACCAGCAATTCCGCGAGCCGCAGATCTTCTTCGTCGTCGATGTCTACCCCCCGGTTCGCATCCATCTCTGCCAGATGGTACGGCGATCCATAGAAGGTGTTCTGTGCCAGCAGGTCGGCGCAACGCGCCCACCACACCGCGCCGGTTGGACAAAAGGTGCGTGTCAATTCCTGGCTTCGAACCAGGAACTCAGGACCAAATCTCCATCGTCCGTGCCCTTCCTTGTTCTCGACCATGGCCCATTCCGGATAGACGCAGCGATAGGTCACGACTGAGATCTGGAACGATCGCCGCGCCTCGCGGAAAAATCTCTCGTGCTCGACGATGTCAGCGCTGGTCACCAGTGGACAGTTAGGCAAGACCTGGCATAGAGCGTCTGGGCAGGATCCGGTTGCGGCGAGTTTTTTCAAAACGTGAGTGACGGCGTCAATGGACTTCGCAGTGTCCGTAGCCAGTTCCGCAGGACGCTCGACAAACTCCGCGCCATACCACTCGGCCACGCGCCCGATTTCGACGTCATCGGACGACACAATCACCTTGTCAAACAATCCGCTATTCACCGCCGCAGAAATCCCGTAAGCCATCATCGGATGGCCAAAAAATGACAGCAGGTTTTTTCCGGGCAGGCGCTTCGATCCGCCGCGAGCCGGAATGACGGCCACTGGTTTTGCATGCTCAGGCAAGAGTCACCCAGCTTCTCTCTTCGGCTGACCTGCGTGCGGCCAGTGCAATGCGTAATGTGAGAATCGCATCTTCCAACCCGAACTGTGGAGCGGAGCCAGTCTCCACGCACTCGAAAAAATGTTCCAGCTCCGCGAGGTACATGCCGTTGACTTCGCAATCGAAGTCCAGTGTCTCTACTTTTCCGCTGGCGTTCGCAATCTGTATCGCATTGCTCTTCAAATCCCAGTGCAATTTACCTTCTGGCCCCACCAGGGTACAGTTGCGGGAATAGGACCGCTGAATGAAATCAAGGTGCACGTCGGCGCGCGTTCCATCCGGAAATCGCAAAAGAATCGTGGCACAATCTTCCACATTCACTTCCAACTGGCTCACTCTGCCAGCCATGCAAATTACTTCCTGGGGCGCTCCGAACAGCCAGGTCACATAGTCAATCTCATGCGAGCCGTCGAGCAAGATTCCGCCTCCCAACTCCCGGCGCGCTGTATAACTCTTACGATAGTCCTGCCAGGGACGCCAATCGGGCAAATAACTCCCTGATTCAACCTGGGCCCACAGAATCTTACCGACCACTGCCGCATCGACGAGTTGTTTTAGTTTTTGGATCGGCGGATGGAAGCGCAGGTTGTACCCTACCTGAACAATCGCCCGGCATTTCGCGACTTCATCCCGCAATTCCTCCACACCCTCCAAACGATCAGAAAGTGGCTTTTCTATGAACACGTGCGCGCTCGCGCGCAATGCCTGCAGCGCCTGGGCGACATGGTGCACCGGCGGAGTGCAAATGAGGACTGCTTCTGGCTTAAAAGTTTCCAGGCCCAACTCGAGAGTGGGAAAGCAGTCCACATTAAATTCCGCCGCAACGTATTCCAGCCTCTCGGGATGAGGATCGCAGGCCGCCAGTCGAGTCTTACCCAGCTTCTTCAAGTTGGCCAGATGGCGGCGTCCAATCGAACCGGCACCAGCAACTAACACGGATTTTTTCTGGGAATTCGCCAAGGCCGTTATTTCGCGAAGTGGAGAACTACCTTCCGTGTCGCAGCAATCACGTCTTCCACGTCCTGATCGCTCATGCCGTGAAACATGGGAAGGCTGATGAGCCGTTCGTAGGCATCCTCCGCGATGGGGTACTCGCCTCCACGATAGCCGAAGCGGTCGCGATAATAGGGATGGCGATGGACGGGAATATAGTGAACGCTGACCCCAATGTTTTCCCCCCGCAGTGCGCGGAAAATCTGGGCCCGGTCCGCGCTTAACTTTTCGAGATTGAGGCGGACCGGATAGAGATGCCATGCAGGGTTCACCTCAGCTCGGACGGCAGGCCGCGCTACTCCAGCGAGATCGCGAAACGCAGTCGCATAGCGAGCCGCAATCTCGCGTCTGCGTGCCAAATTCGCCTCCAGCTTCTTGAGTTGCGACAGTCCCAGCGCACAAGCGATATCAGTGAGCCGATAGTTAAAACCGAGCAACACCATTTCGTAGTGCCACTGTCCTTCAGCCTGACGTTGCCGGGCATCGCTCGAAATGCCGTGATTACGAAATCGCCGCAGCGCCTCTGCGTAGTCGGCGCGGTTGGTGGTGACCATGCCGCCCTCTCCTGTCGCAAGGTGCTTCACTGGATGGAAACTGAAGACCGTCATATGCGCAATGCTGCCCACGCGGCGATTCCGGTATTCAGCGCCGAGAGCATGAGAAGCGTCTTCGATCACGGTCATTCCATTGCGGTCAGCAAGTTCCAGGATCGCATCCAGATCGGCCGGATGTCCCGCGTAATCCACCGCAAGTATCGCTCGCGTGCGCGCCGTGATTTTCGCCGCAGCCTTCTCCGGATCCAGATTCAGAGTATCGGCGCTGACGTCGGCAAAAACCGGAGTGGCTCCCTGGTACAACACGCAGTTTGCCGTGGCCGCAAACGTCATTGGAGTAGTGATGGCTTCATCGCCCGGCCTGAGTCCCGCCGCGAAGGCGGCGCCATGCAACGCCGCCGTGCCGGAACTGAAACTCACTGCGTGCTTCGCTCCAACCCATGCGGCGAAGGCTTCCTCGAACTCTCCGACCTTGGGACCCGTCGTAAGCCAATCGGAGCGCAGTACGTCCACGACGGCTTGAATGTCATCTTCTCCGACCGACTGCCGCCCATAAGGGAGCAGGGTCTTTCGAACCGGCGTTCCCCCATCGACGGCGAGTATTTCGTGGTTCACGGTTGTCACAGGCATCGCATTGTGCTCGATTGAGATGGTTCCGATGTTCAGATGCGCAGCGGAATCTATGCCGGAACTCTTATCGCGGCTCCGGGCTCGATCAGTTCCTGCAGTTGATCGTGGCTCAGCCACTGCTCGTTGCTGTCGCTGGTGTAGCGGAAACCCGGCGGCAGTTCCCTGCCCGCAACCCAGTTTCCCTTCTTCCACCAGGGATGCGACGGCTGGATGACATACATCTCGTCCAATTCCACGGCATTGCGGGCTTCGTCTTCGGAAAGCAGCACCTCATGCAGTTTCTCGCCGGGACGAATACCGATAGTTTCAACCGCGCACCCCGGCGCGACTGCCGCCGCCAGATCGACCAGCCGCATGCTGGGTATCTTGGGCACGAAGATCTCGCCCCCGTGCATCTGCTCGATCGCGCGAATGACGAAACGGACGCCATGCTCCAACGTGAGCCAGAAGCGGGTCATGCGAGCATCGGTAATGGTGATGCGTCCGCGCTTGCGTTGCTCCAGGAATACGGGAATCACGCTGCCGCGACTGCCGACAACGTTTCCGTAGCGCGCGCAACTGAAGCGAGTTTCCTGCGCTCCCGCATAGGCGTTGGCCTGCACGAACATCTTTTCGGCGCACAATTTCGTGGCCCCATACAGATTAATCGGATTCACCGCTTTGTCGGTGCTGAGAGCGAGGATGCGCTGCACGCCCTGGTCGATGGCCGCATCGATCACATTGCGTCCGCCCATAATGTTGGTCTGAATGGCTTCGAAGGGGTTGTACTCGCAGGCGGGAACCTGCTTCAATGCCGCCGCATGCACCACTACGGTCACGCCAGCCAGAGCGCGCTGCAACCGTCCGGGGTCGCGCACATCGCCGATAAAATATCTGAGGCTCACGTCGTCGAAGCCGGAGGAGCGCATGTCGTGCTGTTTGAGTTCGTCGCGGCTGAAGATCACCAGCCGCTTGGGATGGTATTCCCGCAACATGATTTCAACGAATTTCTTCCCAAACGAGCCCGTACCGCCCGTCACCAGAACCACCTGTTCCGACCAATTCATCAAGCCCGGCTCAATCATTTTTGTTTCCGCTTCCAATAAATGCTGGATAGTTTCCCCTATACTCCGGCCTCGAAGTCGCGAGATCGTCGAGCCAGCGGCCGAATACCAGTTCGGGATCGGCACAGTCCAAGCCGATGACCATGACTTTTCGCTTGGGTGAGGTACGAAAGAACAAAACGCGACTCGCTTTCCGGCGGGATTGCCGATTGCAAGGTAGTATAGCGGAGTTCTTTGCATTCACGCGAACTGCTTAAATTGCACAACTTGAACTGCCCAAGAAGTGCAGTATGGCAGATTCGTAAATGGTTTCCCGCCGGGCAGTGCTAGAATATCGGCGAAACGTTGCATCCTTGTGGGAAAAGTTCCGGGCGGCGAACATCGAGTCGCCGGGCTCTTCGTCGGGTGGCGGCGCCGCACTCGTCTGTCCGGCCTTGGAGATTTTTCAAAATCTGTTTTAGGAGAATGCATGGATTCCGGACCCCTGGTGCCAGCCAATAACCCAACCATTCGCGAAATGCAGCCGGCAACGGTCGCGGATTTGGGGAGGCCTCCCGGTCTGCGCGTTTATCCAGAAGTGGTTTCCCAAGAGTCGGCCCTCGGCGAATATGTCCGGGTTTTAGTGAAACGCAAGTGGACGGTTCTGGCCTGTCTGTTCACGATCTTCTCCGTGGTGGCCATCGCCAGCCTCAAAATGACTCCGGTATATGAGGCGAGCGGCAGCATTGCCATCAACAAGCCGGATTCCGGCTTGGTTAATTTCAGTAACTCTCCCAGCTTTAACGTTGATTATTACGACCCCACCGAGCTCGAGACTGAAGTAAAGATTCTGCAGAGCGATCTCCTGGCCTTGCAGGTGGTGAAAGAGCTGGGCCTCGACCGCCGCCCCGAGTTCGGCGGAAAAACCCTCGATCTGCCCTCTTCTCTGGATCTTGCCCCCGATCCGCTGCAGGCCGACCCTGGCCGGACCTCGGCTCTGATCTCTGGTTTTAGAGGAAACCTGAAGGTTACGCTGGCGCCGAACACTCACATCGTCGAAGTACACTTTCGCAGTCCCGATAAAGATCTGGCTGCTACCGTGGTTAATACTCTGATGAGCACTTACACGGAGAATAACTTCAAGTCCCGCTTCGACTCGACCATGCAAGCCTCCGACTGGCTTTCCAAACAGCTCGTGGATTTGCAAATGAAGGTGGAAACCTCTCAGGAAAGACTGGTGCGCTACCAGAAAGAGCATGAGATTCTGGGCATCGACGAAAAGCAGAACATCACTACCGCGAAACTGGATGAATTGAACAAAGCGCTCACTGCGGCGGAATCGGAGCGCATGGACAAGGAATCGGTGTACCGGCTGGTTCAATCGGGGGATGCAGACACCATCGCCTCCGCTGCCACAGGCCTGGAGTCGACTGGAGGCGGTCAGTCGCCTTCTGCGCTGCTGGAGGGTCTCCGCGTCAAGCAGGCCGACGTAAAGATCCAGGCGGCGGAACTGAGTACGCAATTTGGACCTTCTTATCCAAAAGTGGCACAGCTAAATGGTCAACTTAAGGAAATCGACGCACAAATTCTCCTGGAAACAACGAAAGTCGCGGGTAAGATCCGCGCCCAATACATGACGGCCCTGCAGCGCGAAAGTATGCTGCATGATGCGTTGGAAAGACAGAAGCAAGAGGCCAACAAACTTAACGAGAGCGCCATCCAGTACAGCATTCTGAAGCGCGACCTGGAGAGCTACCGCACGCTCTATGAAGGATTGATGGAGAAAATGAAACAGGCCGGAGTTTCGGCCGGGCTTAAATCCAACAATTTCCGCATTGTAGACGTCGCCCGCGTGCCTACGTCCCCCATCGAGCCCAACATTCCACGGAATCTTGCATTTGCCTTCATGCTGGGTTTGACTTCCGGAGTGGGGCTGGCTTTTATGCTGGAAGGATTGGACAATACGGTGCGCACCACCGAACAGGCGCAGCTAATCTCCGGCTTCGCGCCGCTGGGCATGATTCCCCTGGGGTCGAGGAGCGCCCGGGAAGGTCCGAGCACCAATCGACTGATGATCGCCACTTCCCGGGAGGCGGTGGAACTGGTCACGCAGGTCAGGCCCCAGTCCCAGATGGCGGAATCCTATCGGGCATTGCGCACCTCATTGCTGCTCTCCAGCCTGGGAGCGCCTCCCAAGGTGATCATGATCACCAGCGCGCTTCCCCAGGAAGGCAAGACGACTACCAGCATTAACTGCGCGGTTGTGCTGGCTCAGAAAGGGATTCGCGTGCTACTGATCGATGCTGACCTGAGACGGCCAAGCATCCATAAGACGCTGGGGATGGGCCCGCGCAGCGGGCTCAGCAATGTACTCACCGGCAGCGCCACCCTGCAACAAGCAATTAGCCGGTCTCCCATGCTGCCAAACCTGGCCGTATTGCCTGCGGGAACGCCTCCCCCGAATCCAGCCGAACTGCTGGCCTCCTCCAATATGCGCGACGTGTTGGAGGAATTGCGCGGACAGTACGATCACATCGTGGTGGACACGCCCCCCACCTTGTCGGTCACCGATGCGGTCGTGCTTTCGCCGCGGGCCGACGCTATCGTGTTGGTCATCCGCTCGGGACAGACCACGAAGCACGCGCTTCGCCGCTGCCGCGACATTCTCATGCAGGTGAACGCCAAGGTCTCCGGCGTACTGCTGAATGCGGTCGACCTAAGTTCGCCCGACTACTACTACTACTACGAATACAACGGAAAATATTCCCGGTACTATCGCGACGATGAATCCCACGGCGATGATGACGGTGACACTGCAGAAACCACGGAGGCATCGCCAACGAGCGCGTAGCAGTGTTGGGTAATTTCGCTACACTTCCAGCTAGACCGTATGAAGATACTTCTCAACTCAGCTTCGCGGAAGAGACTGGTGATGGGCGCGGCCGTGGCGCTCTGCTTGATTTATGTATTGCTTGCCGGACGACTCTTTGTGGCTTCCGTGTTTGCTGGAAGACCGGAATTTGCAAGTCTGCAGCGGGCCGCCCGTCTCGACCCCGATAATGCGGAGTATCGCAATCATCTGGGGCGCTACTATGCGCTGGTGGCTGCAGATCCAAGCTCAGCTATCGAACCCTACCAGGCCGCCGTCCAACTCAATCCTCATTCGGCTCGTTACTGGTTTGATCTTGCCTCCGCATATCAGGTGCTGGGAGACATCTCAAATCAAACCCAGGCTTTGGAACACGCCATCACAGCCGATCCAACCACGCCGGACGTGGCCTGGGAAGCCGCGAACCTCTATCTCGTACAAGGCGAGAACGAAAAGGCTTCGGGCGAATTCCATGTGGTGTTGGAAAATGATCCGGACCTGGCGAACCGTGCGATTCAGCTCTGCTGGCGTATGAACCCAGATGTGGACACGCTTTTGCGCGATGTAGTCCCTGCCCGATCCACGGCTTACATCGCCTTTCTTGAGCTGCTTATGGCCAAACACGAGACGGCGGCAACGGCCAAGGTGTGGGCTGCTCTGATGGCAAGTTCACAAACCTTCGAACTGCGCCATGTCTACGACTACTTCCAGTACCTGCTCAATCACAAAGATGTGGATCAAGCCCGTTTAGTATGGCAGCAAGCGGCCCCGCGTTTCGGCCTGTCGTCATATCTTCCGACCCGGAGCAACTTGATTGTGAACGGGGATTTCAGTCTGGATGTGCTGAATGGCGGCTTCGACTGGCAATACCAGAAACAGCGGAGTGTAACCCTGACTCTGGATCCCAGCGATTCTCATGGTGGAGGCCGTTCGCTCCAGATCACTTTCGACGGGCCAGGAGTAAATGATGCTGGCATTCGTCAATTCATCGCGGTGCAGCCCAGTACTTCCTACCAGTTCTCCGCCTACTACAAGAACGGAGACATCGAGGGCGCCGGTGGCCCGCACTTTACAATTCAGGATGCATATACCCAAACCGTCCTGTATGACAGCGACGAACTGAAAGAAGCGGGATTCTGGAAATCCGCCACCGGCGAATTCGCCACCGGAGAGGATTCCAGGCTCGTGATACTGCACGTCCGGCGTCTGCCGGAAGGAAGTCCGATTCGTGGTAAGCTCTGGGTCGACGATTTCCACCTCGTGGCCAAGCGGCCGTAGCTCTTCGCCTCAGGCAGATTCAATCTCATGAGCGCCCATAGCATAAACCCAAGCCACCGCCGCGCTGCCGACCAAGCCGGCAGCGCGCTGCTGTACGGGACTTTCGGCTTGCTTCTGTTTGGACCGCTCGCGTTCGGCGCGGTCGAGCCCTGGTCGATCCTCCTGTTGGAGACGGGATCGGCAGCTTTGTTCCTGCTCTGGATCGGGAAGCAAATTCTAGAAGGCGAAATGAAGATCAGGTGGAATCCCCTGTTTCTGCCCATCGGGATTTTTGGCCTGCTCATCGTTGCCCAACTTGTTTTCCGCCGGAGCGCATATCCGCACGACACGATCTCCCTGTTACTGCAGTACATCGCCTACGCTATGCTGTGCTTCCTCGCCTGCCAAACCTTGCTGCGCAGCACTCAGGCGCGCAGGTTGGCTTTTGTTTTTTCGATCTATGGAGCCACACTGGCCGCCTTTGCGTTGATCCAGGGCATTTCCTCGAACGGAAAATTGTACTGGCTACGACAGCCCCGCAATGGAGGGTGGATCTACGGTCCCTACGTCAACCATAACCATTACGCAGGCTTGATGGAGATGTTGGTTCCCATTCCCCTGGTGTTGTCCCTGACGAGGCTCGCATCCACGAAAACTCGCAATGTCGCCGCAGCCGCAGCCGCCGTAATGGTGGGCACGATTTTTATTTCAGGATCGCGCGGGGGCATGCTCGCGATTGTCGGCGAACTCGTGATTCTCTCGGTCTTCCTTGTCAAGCAGAAGCGGGGCTTGCGTACCGCCATCGGCCTCGGCGTGTTTCTGGCGATTGTAGTCGGATTGCTCACCTGGGTCGGCGGGGGCGAACTCAGCCGGCGCATCGCCACCGTGGGACCATCGCGCTTTGAACTCTCCGGCGATATTCGCTCCTACATCAACCGCGACGGCCTTCGCATGTTCCTCAAGAAACCTGTCCTGGGGTGGGGCTTGGGAACGTTTCCCGTGATCTACCCGCAATTCCGCACCTTTTACACGAATTTCTTCGTCAATCAAGCTCACAACGACTATCTCCAGCTCCTGGTAGAGATGGGGCTGCTGGGATTTGCGACCATGGTGTGGTTTGTGGCGACGGCATACGCTCGGGCGATCAAGAAAATCGGGGACTGGACCGGAGACATCAGTGGCGCGGTAACTCTGGCCTGCATGCTCGGATTGACTGGCATCCTGATCCACAGCGCGGTCGATTTCAATCTGCAGGTTCCCGCCAACGCGGCCCTGTTCTATGTGATGTGCACCATCGCGGCCTCGGAGCCTCTAGCGCAACCCGCTCGCAAACGCCGCGTGGTGCGAAGCAACTCTCCCGACGAAGTTGAGCCCCCGCGTGAGCCCTGACAACAGCCCGCCACAAATTTCTGAATTTCATTGAAAAACTAGCGAGCCCTCCGGCATAGCCGGAGGGCTCGAAATACTTCAACAGAAATGCGACGGCGTCTTAGCTAGGGCTTGTTCGGACTGATGGGATCGTCATCTTTGGAAAGCACCCAAATGGTTACGCCAGCGATCACGCCCGCCCCTATGCCGATGGCAATCGGGGAGTTCAACACACCGCCTCCGGCAGCTGGAACGGCTCCGGCTCCGCGTTTCTTCTTCTTTTTATTATCGGACGACTGTTCGTCGCGCGTGGTTTCCTGGCCTTGCGCCAGAGTGACCGTGCCACCGTCGTCCGTGACGGTCAGATCGCCCTTGCGGGCTGCGATTCGTACGGTGCCGTCAATGTCCGTGACGTTGAACTCGGTCCACGCATTGGATGCCGGCGCTACACGAACATCGCCGGCAGTAGTAGACACGCCCCTGGACGTGGAAACGGAGACGCCTCCGTGTTCCACCTTCAATGAGCCGCCTTCAAATTGCACGAGGGATTCGGAGAGAACAGTGATGCTGGAGCCAGGCGCATGGATATTGGCGGCACCACCGATGCGAGTCTGAACCAGGTCGCCGGCAAAAATTGCGGACGAGTTAGGCACATGACTGCCATTCAGCCAGGCAGCGCCATTGGCGTAAAGCATCGCCGCTCCGGAATCGGCGGCCCACAGCGAAGCAGGCACAATCAGCAGTAGCAAGCAACTTACTATCCTGCGGAAAGCAGACATGCCCATCCCACGCTCCGTTATTACTGATTGAATAACCGTTTACGCATCGTAACCTCCATGTTGTTGGCAGTCAATGGCTTTTGTGCCACCAGGCGGGCCTGTCGGTGGAAAACTCTCTCAAAGTCCGCGATACACGGGGCTCTCGGAGGTATCTCATTGCCATTGATCGACGCTCTTCCACCAGATCAGTCGCAGCCATTCATCGACAAAGGTCTTCGCCCATTGACGACGAGTCCACCATCGGACGCCGAATTGCTCTTGGTCCCTGGAGGCCGCTACCGAGTATTCATGCCCGGGAATTTCACGTTGGAGAACGCTCAGCGCGCGCCGGGTGTGAAAATCCGAGGTTACAATCAGAACTCGTTCGTCGTTGCGGGCCAGACATCTGGCCACATCTTTCGCCTCGTCCCGGGTTGACAGTCCGTCGATGGGACAAAGGCTGACGGCCCCTGCCTGCGGCAGATCCTGAACATACCTCTCTGCCAACCGCATCTGCGTGAATTCGTAGATTTTCGATTTAGTCGGAACATCCAGCACAATTCGCCGGCCAAATCCCTGGGCCAGAAGTTGCAGCGCGCGTTCCGGACGGTGGTCCGTTTCACCAGCCAGAACCAGAATTACATCGGAGGGGCGGGGCGCGTCCAGCACCAGAAAGCTTCCTGCTTTAGCAGCTAGGACAAGGAACGAACCTCCCGCCAGAACCAAGGCCAGCACCGACGAACGATTCAACACGTTTTTCCTCTCCATAAGTTCATTCTGCGGAAGCAGCCAAATCGCCAGCACTTTCTTAACGCTGCCACGCCACGTGGTCCCGTAAGTGCGTGCTAGAATCAAAAACGCAGTTCACAGTTCACGCGGAAGAAACCCTGTCGCAACGATGACCAATCACTCTGCCGGAAATCGCTCAGTCGATCAACTCAAGAACAAGATCCAGCAGCGTAAAGCCCGAGTCGGCATCATCGGGCTGGGCTACGTGGGACTGCCGCTGACCTTGCTGTTCAGCGAACAAAAGTTTGTCGTTACCGGCTTCGACATTGACCAACGCAAAGTAGATACGCTCGCTCAGGGCGGATCTTACATCTACCGCATCAGCGCGGAAGAGATCCAAACAGCCAAGGCGCAGGGCTTTTCGGCTACGTCCGACTACTCCCGGATCGTTGATATGGATGCGGTGATCATCTGCGTCCCTACTCCCTTGAACCAATATCATGAACCCGACCTGAGCTTCATTACCGATACCACGCACGCTATTGCGCCACATTTACAGCCTGGTCAGCTGGTAGTTCTTGAGAGTACAACCTACCCTGGCACCACGGAAGAGGTCATGGTTCCAATTCTGGAGAAGGAGAACGCCAGGGGACTGAAGGCCGCCCGGGGGGCGTCCAGCGCCGAGAAGGATTTCTTCGTGGCATTCTCTCCTGAGCGGGAAGACCCGGGCAACACCACGGTGGCACGGCGGGACATACCTAAAGTCGTGGGAGGGGTGAATCCGCAAGCCTCGGAATTGGCCGGTGCTCTGTACGGATCTATCTTCCATCGTACCGTTCCCGTCTCCTCGCCGGCTGCGGCGGAGATGACCAAGCTGCTGGAGAATATTTACCGTTGCGTCAACATCGCGCTGGTTAACGAATTGAAGCTGCTCTGCCTGCGCATGGGAATCGATATCTGGGAAGTCATCGAAGCCGCCTCCACTAAACCGTTCGGGTTTCATCCTTTTTACCCCGGACCCGGACTGGGTGGGCACTGCATTCCCGTCGATCCCTTCTATCTATCATGGAAGGCAAAGGAGTGGGACTTCCGAACTCGCTTCATCGAGCTAGCGGGAGAAATCAACACCAATATGCCATATCACGTGCTCGCCTCTGTGGGCGGAGCCTTGAACGGTCATAAGAAATCTCTGAACGGCTCGCGGGTGCTCATCCTGGGCGTTGCCTACAAGCGGGATATAGACGATCTGCGCGAATCCCCGGCCTTGACCATTATCGAACTTTTACAAAAAGAAGGCGCCCAAGTCAGTTATCATGATCCCTATTTCCCGTTCATTGGGAAAGGACGCAAGTACGATTTGCAGATGAAGCGGACGGAACTGGAACAACTGGGGCAATACGATTGCATCGTGATCGTCACCGACCACTCCGACTACGACTACCGCAAGATCGTGGGCGAAGCCCAGTTGGTGGTCGACACCCGCAATGCGACCAAGGGTATTGAAAGTGCCAAGGTGGTACGATGTTAGTCAAAGGTACAGGCGAGGTTAGACGTGGCCGAATGATTGCGAGGCTGGATTCGTGGCTGGCCGAATCTTGCTGACGGTGGAATTCTCCGCTGCAAATTCAGACCTTTCCGCACGCAAAAGACTCACGCAGGGTGTAAATTCTTGCTCTTTCTTGCTGCATTCGACTCAAGGCGCTGGGACGGCAAGCGTAAGTAATTGAAACATTAGCTGGATAGACTTCAACATCGCCAGGGAAGTGGCCCTCGCCGTGCATAATTTTGCTCTGTAGTAGTAAAATGATGAGTGCGCCGCCGCTGTTGCAAAATCGATATACTTACCGAGTGAGAAACTTTTAACCCCGAGTGGGTGTTTACAGCAACTAACGAGTGGATATGAGCTACTCTGCCTCCCAAGAAACTCTCTTTTCCCTGTTGCCGAAGGCGAGAACTCCCTGGACCGAGTTCGCTTTCAGTACTGGGACGCAAGCCATGGTTATCGTGTTTCTGGCGTGGGTCCGCCTGCTCTACCCCACAGTGGTCTCGCCTCCGGAGCACACTTTCCGTTCGGTTCAACTGGTAAGCACGCCGGTTCCGGTCAATCATCGCCCGCAGCCGTTGCCCGACCTCCCCAAACCCACATTTGTGGCGCGGCTGGAGACGGCCAACAATGCGTTACGGCTTCCTGCCCCGCAGCCCAAGGCTCCGGCGAAAGTTGAGGATGTTACTGCCCCCGCAATCAGTATCGCGGCCAAGAAGTTAGACCCGTTGCCGCTCAACTCTGCGCCTGTCATTCCCAAACAGGCAGTGAAAACCAATGTGTTTTCCACCGGCAGTTCCGCCACTCCCACAATCGCACGCGCGGCCTCGCAGGTGCAAACTGGAGGCTTTGGCGACCCCAACGGAATTCCTGCTAAGGCCGGTCAGGGTAAAGCTGTCAATATCGCGGCGCTCGGCTCCTTTGATCTTCCATCCGGGCCGGGTTATGGCAACGGAACTGGCGGCGCCAAGGGGGTGCCGGGCATAGTCGCAAGTTCGGGTTTTGGCAACGGTACAGCGACCGGAAACGCCCGCGCCCGGGTATCCACCAGCGGCGTTCAATCGGGCGGCTTCGCCAGTGCCGACGTTCCCGCGGCGCCCACGGTAAGATCGCGCTCGGCAGAACCCGCTTCCCGGGCGGTGCCCGCGGAAATCCTTTCCAAACCAATTCCTGTCTATACTCAAGAAGCGAAGAGTCTGCGGATTGAAGGCGAGGTTCTGCTGGAAGTGGTTCTTGAAGCCTCCGGCAGTCTCAAGGTGATGCGCGTCGTGCGCGGACTGGGTCACGGCCTGGACGACAATGCCGTCAAGGCCGCCGAACAGATCCACTTCAAGCCGGCGATGAGGGATGGCCAGCCAGCCGATTCCACCGTCGTCTTGCACGTTATTTTTCAGTTGGCGTAATTCGCTCCCAGAAGGGTTTTATGCGTATTTTCCAGGTGGGTTTTCTCTCCTTCATTATTCTGTTCTTGGTCGGGGCATTGCCTGCGCTGTCACAAGATGCGGTCTCTTCTGCGCCACAATCCGCAGTGATCGAAGCGGTGCCGCCGCCGCAAAACACAGGAGCTTTTTCTCCTGCTCCTACGTCGTTCAACGACGTACTGGACCGCGTGGTGCAGCGGGAACATCTCTTCCTCGCACAAATGCGCCATATGCGTCCCATGGTCGAGACTTATCTGCAGAATCTCAAGACCGACCGTAGCGGGAACGATTCCGTGGCGAAAGATAACTATTTCCTCGGCCGCCTCGACATGAGCGACGGCCCCGAAGACATCTCTTTCATCGGACAGCCGGGCTTCAGCCGTCGCATGCTCAACCGCTTGACGGGCCTTTATGCAATGCACTTCCTTCCGCTCGGCTTTGCCCAGATGGTAGTCCTCGATCCTGATTTCCAGAGAAGATCCTACGACTTCACCTTCGTACGCCGCGAATTTTTGGGAGAAGTGCGCTGTCTGGTAATCGACGTCGCGCCGAAAAAAGATGCTTCGCCAGGACGGTTCGTCGGACGCATGTGGGTGGAGGATCAGGACTACAACATCGTCCGTTTTAATGGTACTTACTCTTCGCGAGCGGGTACCGATTTCTACCTCCACTTCGATACTTGGCGCCTGAATCTTCGTCCCGGCATGTGGGTCCCCGCCTACATCTACAGCGAGGAATCCGACTTTAAGTATGGCGTCTCAAAGAGTTTGCACTTCCGGGCACAGACTCGTCTTTGGGGATACGACTTGAAGGCCCTCAACAAGAATTCAGAATTCACCCAGATTCTGGTGGACTCTCCACAGTCGGTGAAAGATCAGAGCGACGTAGGAGCGGATGCGACTCCCGTCGTGGCCGAGCGCATGTGGGAACGGCAAGCCGAGGATAACGCGGTCGAACGCATGCAGAAGATTGGCCTGCTGGCGCCTGTCGGCGAAGTAGACAAAGTCTTACAGACGGTGGTCAATAATCTGCTGGTGACCAATAACATTGACTTGCAATCGGACGTTCGCTGCCGGGTCTTGCTCACTTCTCCCCTGGAATCATTCACCATCGGGCACACTATCGTCGTCAGTCGCGGCCTGCTGGATGTGCTTCCCGACGAGGCTTCGCTGGCGATGGTCATGGCCCATGAACTAAGCCACATTGTGCTGGGCCACAAGTTCGATACGAAACTGGCTTTTAACGACCGCATGTTCTTCCCCGATGAAAATTCCTTTCAACGCCTGGACTTCAGACACCGGCCGGCGGACGAAGAAGCCGCTGATACGAAAGCTCTGGAATTGCTGAAGAACTCTCCCTATAAAGACAAGCTGGGGACTGCGGGGTTATTTCTGACGGCTTTGCATGAGCACGCTTCCAGTCTTCCAAATTTGATTCGGCCTCATCTAGGGAACGGCCTTGCGGAGGGCAAGAGCTTGCGTATGTCGGCGCTACTGGCGTCCGCGCCGCCGATGGAGCCTAAACGCGCCGACCAGATCGCCGCGCTTCCGCTTGGGGGACGAATTAAGCTCGATCCCTGGACCGATCAGGTGGAACTCTCCAAAGCAAAACCGGTGGCATTGACCTCGGCCAGGGAAAAGATGCCGTTCGAGATAACCCCATTCTTCCCTTACCTGACCAGGCTCTCGATTCCTGGCAGCGAGAAGGTGGCGCTTACCGCACCGGTTCCAAAGTGATGAGCATTTTTTGTTGAGTCGCAGCTGAACGTCGAGGCAGGACCACAAAGGGCGAGCCCACGGGCTCGCCCTTTATTTCACACTGCTTGTCGTCAGCCTTTATTTGATGGCGCTGCCAACATTGGAGAACACATTATTAGCGTTCGATCCAATAAGGCGGATCGTGCCGACGACGATTACCAGGATCACAGCCAGCATCACCGCGTATTCGGCGATATCCTGACCACTCTCATCATTCCAAAGGTTTTGTAGAATTCTCGCCACGGGCTCCGTCTCCTTAGAGTTCGTCTTAAATATTGCCCCTCTCGCTCCAACAACGGGAAGAATGCTCCCAAATGTTGGTGACCGGGTCATTTTTTTGTCCCGAGGCTGGTCGTAACTTAATGATAGGTGCGGCGATAAACCCCGCCAATGGCCCAAAAGTGCCATTCTCGGTTACCCTCGCCCAAAGCCTCTAAGTCCTTTTCAGCCAATGCTTTTGAGGGGAAGCGATTGGTTAACTGCGAACAGCGCCAGTTCGAGCCGTGTCGACACGCCCAGCTTGTCGAAAATATTGCTAAGGTGATGCTTGACCGTGTCCTCGCTGATTTTGAAGTATTCCGCAATCTCTTTATTCGAGTATCCCGCCACAACCGCGGCAACAATTTCCAACTCGCGCGGAGTCAAGCCAAATTTCTTCTGCCGCGCCTCGTCGCTCGAAGACTGAACCAGCGTCCGTAAGTATTGCACCAGGTTGGAAACGCTTTCCCGTCCCACCCAATACTCGCCCGACATCACGGTTTGGATGGCCTTCAAGAGCAGTTGGGTGGCGGAGTCTTTTAAGACCACGCCTCGCGCGCCCAACTGCAGCGCCTCAACAATCTGACTCTTCTCCGCCGCCGCGGTCAGCAGGATGACGCGCACCGGACTCGAACTCGCCCCGGTGCTCAGATCCCGCAGAGCTTCCAGGCCCGGATGTTTTGGCATTGCCAGATCCAGCAAGAGAATATCGGGCTTCAACTGCCGGGCCAGTCTTACTGCTTCGGCGCCGTCGGAGGCTTCTCCCAACACTTTCAAATTTGGCTCGGCTTCCAGAAGCCGCCGTAATCCATCCCGGAAAATCGGATGGTCGTCGGCGATCACGATACGAACGGGCTGTGACTTCTTAAAGTTCATCAGAAACTTCTCCACCCCTCGGAACCTTAATTTCCAAACGCGCTCCCACACCGGGATTCGATTCTACAGTGAGTCCGCCCTCAATTAAACGAACACGTTCCTTGATGATCGTCGGCCCCTTGCCCATCTGGTCCAGTTCGTCCTGGCTGAAGCGTCCGGAGAAGGGAAAGCCATTGCCGTCATCTTCCATGGTCAGGCACCACTCGCTGGAATTCGAGCTCAGGCGCACCAGGGCGTGGCGCGCTTTGCTGTGCTTGCGCACGTTGACCAAGCCCTCCTGCACAATCCGCAAGAATTCCCTGCAAACCTTATCCGGCATTTCCAGCCTCTCGGCGTCGGTGACGAAACGGGCGGAGATTCCCGTCTCGCGCTCAAATCGTTCCACTGCATCGCGCACCACGCTGAGGAATCTTCGAGCGTCCACCTCGATCGACTTCATCTGCTGCATCAATTCCCGCAGCTTCAGGACCTCCTCGCGCAACAGACCCTGAATCCGGTCAAGTTCGCCGCCAACCACTTCCGGCGAAGTTTCCGCCTGACGGCGAAGCACGTCCACCTGCATCTCCACCGCGATCAGCGATTGCACCGCTCCATCGTGCAGTTCCCTCGCAACCCGGGCGCGCTCGGCGGCCCCGGCCCGCCGCCTCAGCCGGTGCAGCAGGTAAACGTTGTAAACTGCCGGCCCCACTTGGCGGAACAAATCCAGCAAAAAGCGGAGTTCCTCTTGCGTCTCTCCCTGCCAGGTAGGGTCGAACACAAAGACCCGTCCCCGCCATTCGCTTCCGAAAACAAACGAGATCGCAATCAGCGACCGGAAGGATTGCCGCGCCTGCAGCCGAGCCACCGCATCGATGGGCGGAGAAGGTAACTGGTTGCCCTCATCATCCAACGCGATCAAATACCAGCGATCCTTCTCGCGGGACGCGTAGCACACTTCCCCCGGAAAATCCTCCAGATAGCTCTTTGCCTCCCGCGGGCCGGAGTTCAGCCAGGTGAAATCGGATGCGACATCCTCATTGCGCAACTCCCCGAGGAAGGTTCTGCGGCTGTGAATCTCCTGCGAGGCAACCAGCAGCCGACGCGCTGCGTACATACCAAGAATTTGGCTGCTGATCTGGTGCAGCGTTCCGGTGAGACCAGCTTCCACGCGCACCTTGGCCAGCATGCTGGTCACCACGGCCTTTTCCGCCCGCAAACGCTTCTGCTGTTCCGACAAATAACCCAGGAGCAGTCCCATGACCAGCAAGTAAACCGACAGCATGAACAGGCGTTTCGGCTGGAACTCGGTAACATTGATTTGCAGGCCTGACAAAATATGCCAAGACAACGCCGTTCCGTGCTTCGCCCATACATGTAAAAGAAAAAGGCTTTCCGCCCATAGCAACACGACTTCTGCCGCAGCCGTGCTCAAGGTCTCCCAAACGCCCCAGCGGTAAGCAGCCGCCGTCAACACGAAAACAAAAAAGAGAAAGAACGGACTTCTCGGGCCTTCCGCAAATACCGAGATGAAGGCTGGCCACACAATGTCGGCCGCATGCACCAGAACGCGAAATGAAGAGGTCGATGCTTTCCGGCGCCGCAGCAGCATGAGCACCAGGATGCTATTCCCCATATAAAAACCGAGCAGCCCATAGGCGGCCGGGGAATGGCCTAGTTCTGTCGGATCCATGCGAATCGCGACCAGCGCTGAAACTGCCAGAAAGACCCGCGCCGTCGCCAGCCAGCGCTCAATGCGGCGAATCTCACTGGGGTCGGCTGGCGCCTGCGGCCTTCTAAAAAAACGGTGATTGGTTTCAGCGTGCAATTCAAATCACTTCCGGCCGGAAGCACAATCGTTCCGAATACAGCAAACCCTCGCATACTATTGATAAGAAAGACTGGGAGCAAGCAAAACTTTGTGCTGGCCCTGGCTTTGGCTATTTGATTCCGTTTCTGCGAGTTTTCAGTCTTAACTTCTAGTGGATTACTTCCGTAACCAGATCCTTTTCTAAGCGCAGTCTAAAATAGCAGCAGGGATCGCATTTCTTGCGCGCCATTTCCAAATTCTGGACCGCGGCAGTCGCTACCTGTCTGGCGACATTGGTTCTGGCTGCGCTGTTCATGCCCAACTCTTTTAGCCTGAAGGCGCTCAGTGATGTCATCCAGTGTGTGCTGCTGTTTTCCGGAGCCATGTCCCTCATCCCTCACGTGGTCCGATCACGCGGACGCGCACGACTGTTCTGGACTCTCATAACCACTGGCATCACATTCTGGTTCACCTATCAGTTGTATTGGACCTACTACGAAGTTTGGCTGCGTACCGATGTCCCGGATCTGTGCGCCGCCGACATGATTCTCTTCTTGCATATTGTGCCGTTGATGGCCGCTTTGGCGCTCCGTCCTCATGCCCCCCAGGATGAGTATGCTGCGCGATTGCGCCGTCTCGATTTTGCTTTGATGATGACTTGGTGGGCCTATCTTTACGTCCTCATCGTGATCCCCTGGCAATATGTCGTGGTCGATCTAAAGGCTTACAACAATAATCTGAATTCGTTGTATCTCATCGAGAAGCTGGCCTTCCTGAGCACGTTGTTCATGGCCTGGCGGGGCAGTAAAAGCGGATGGAAAACATTCTATGCTAATTTGTTCGGCGCCAGCCTTACTTATGCCGCCAGCTCGTATTTCGCCAACTGGGCCCTTAATCGGCATTCCTACTATAGTGGGAGTTTCTACGATATTCCGTTGGCGGTTTCCATGGCCTGGATTAGCGTAATCGGTCTGAGGACCCGCGAGGAAGAGCCGCAAGCCGGTGTGCGCACCACCTCCACATCGCACGGCGTATGGCTGGCTCGCCTGGGTATGATTGCCGCCTTTTCCCTTCCTCTTTTTGCCGCATGGGCTCTGCTGGATGGTCCTATCCCCCCGCGTATACGTTCGTTTCGCCTTGCTCTGACTTTGGCGGCTGCACTTGTAATGGGGGTCATGGTTTTCGTGCGCCAGCGCCTGCTGGACGCAGAATTGCTTCGCCTGCTTACCCATTCGCGAGAGTCGTTTGCTAACTTGAAGCGTTTGCAGGCGCAAATTACGGAGGCGGAAAAACTGGCTTCGATTGGGCACCTGGTGGGAGGCGCCGCGCACGAACTGAACAATCCCATCACCGCCATGCTGGGTTATTCCGATCTGTTGTTGAACACCTCGCTCACCCCGGAGCAGAGCGAGCTGGCCGGAAAAATCGGGCAACACATCCGTCGCACCAGGTCCTTGGTGGCTAGTCTTCTCGGTTTCGCCAAACAGAGTCCGGCAGCAATGGCTTCCGTGGATCTTAACACTGTGCTGCGGACCGCCGTTAAAGTTTCGCAACCGCAGTGGCAATCGCTCCATATCGAAGTGCGCACCGAGTTTCCGCGGGAACCGCTGCTGGTGCGGGGAGATTCCAATCAGTTGCTCCAGGTTTGCGTGCAAATCATCAACGACGCGCTGCATGCGCTCGATCAGCAGGGCATCCGAACCCTGATCGTGGCTGCGGAACACAAGGACGGCGTGGCTATCGTCCACATCTCTGACACGGATCTAGCCGGCACTTTCCTCGAATATGTCGAATATAGAGAGCAGACGAACGAGTCTCAGGAGAGCCTCTCCGGCTTGGGGCTGAGTGCATGCCAGGGCATCCTGCGGCAACATCACGGGAAACTTCTTTGGCAGCAAGACCGGAATGCGGGAACCGGCATCCGCCTCGAGATCCCAGTTATTGCTGCACCCGAGAAATCGACTGCATCTGGGGTTCCGGTGATGTGGCAACCTCAACCGTTCGCTTAAGCTGTCCGCAAGCCGCGTAGATATCACGGCCCCGCGGACGCCTCACAAATGCGGGCGTCCCCGCTCCCCGCAGAATGTTTTGAAACACGGTAACCCGCTCTGCGCTCGGAGTCGTAAAATCAATCCCCGGCCCCGGATTCAGCGCGATCAGGTTCACCTTGCAGCGCATCCCGCGCAGGAGTTCAGCTACTTCCCTCGCATTCTCCGGCGCGTCGTTCACTCCCCCAAGCAGCACGTACTCGAACGTGATCCACTCCCGGGTGCGCAGCGGAAACTCTCGCGCCGCGGCTATCAGCATGTCCAGATTCCACTTCTTGTTCAGCGGCATCAGCCGCGTACGCAGAGCGTCATTTGAAGCATTCAAAGAAATTGCCAGCTTCGGCCTGATCGATTCCCCGCCAAAGTCGTAGATGCGCGGCACGATCCCCGCCGTCGACACTGTCATCCGCCGCTCCGCAATTCCAACCCCCTCCACCAGCAATCGCGACGCTTTCACAAAGTTCTCGTAATTCAGAAACGGCTCACCCATTCCCATAAAAACTAAGTTGATGCGATCCTCAGGCGGCGAAACTCTCTGATCTTTCAGCACCGCACAGACCTGCCCCACAATCTCGCCGGCCGTCAGGTTGCGCTTCACGCCCAGCAACGCCGTGAGACAGAATTGACAGTCCACCGCACAACCCACCTGACTGGAAATGCAAATCGTTGAACGGCCAGACGAAGTTCGGTCCTGACTGTGTCGGTCCTGACTCCGGATTTGATTTTGGGTGGCGCAGCGTTTCAACGCTGCGATTGGCTCGCGCTCTTCGGCTTTAGCTTTAGCCCCTGAGGTACCTGGGCCGGGAATGTCGGCCAGCCGCTCCGCCGTCTCTCCTGCCTCGCTGCCATCCCCCGCCTCACCGCCATCCCCCTCCGGCATCCAAACCGTTTCCACACTCTGCCCGTCGGCAAACGTAATCAGATACCTCACCGTCCCATCAACAGACACAAATTTCTTCTCGATCCGTGCCGCCCCAAGCGTTACACCGCTGTGCTCCAATCGCTCGCGGAACGGCTGCGGCAGTGTCGCAATCTCGGCCACCGATTCCACCCGATGGCGGTATACCGCTTCCATGATCTGCTTGGCTCGATAGGCGGGTTCACCCGCCTCGCTCACCAGGACAGAAAATTCCCCCAGATCCATACCGAGCAGCGACGATGTCAGAGCTTTGCTCATGAGTTCAGCATTTCATCAAATCCATGCAACTCCATGATTCTAAATCACTAATAGAGCTTTTGTCATGCGCCCGATCCCACCGTCCCGGATATGTAAGAATAGTATGGTACCTCTGGGCGGGCACCGCATCGAATTTAGAGCGGTTCGCCTGTGAAACTCGAAAACACATAGAACTCAAGAATTCATCATGGTAAAAGAAGTCCGCAATATTCGCCGTCAAGTGTTGCCCCACGGCCTCACCGTGATCACCGAACAGATGGAGCACATTCGCTCCGCCGCCATCGGCATTTGGCTTGAGACCGGCTCTCGCGACGAGACCGAACAATCAAACGGCATCTCCCACTTCATCGAGCACATGGTCTTCAAAGGCACCAAGCACCGCACCGCCGAAGAGATCGCGCGCCAGGTCGATTCCATCGGCGGCAACATGGACGCCTTCACCTCCAAGGAATGCATCTGCTTCAACGTCAAGGTACTCGACGAACACGTTCCCATCGCCCTTGAAATTCTTAGCGACCTGGTTCTGCATCCCACATTCACTGCCGAGGACATTGCCCGCGAGCGTGGCGTAATCCTCGAAGAGATCAAGATGGACGAGGACAATCCCGACTACCTCGTCCACGAAATCTTCACCCAGAACTTCTGGAAGGATCATCCGCTCGGCAAGCCCATTCTCGGAACTAAAGAAACGGTAAAGAAATTCGAGCGCCAAACCGT
>WNFD01001804.1_pt1 | contig 28327 bp, 32 predicted proteins | sample 5400491 | NCBI WGS metagenome assembly WNFD01 (sample SAMN13153343, study PRJNA577476) | soil metagenome | isolation source: 120 cm saprolite under Douglas fir tree site 2 hole 2 replicate 2 | place: USA:California | collected 2015-04-18
GACCCGGAGTCGGCCCTTGAGCAGCTCCGCCCGTTGCGCGCGTCCTGCCTGTCCGCGCTCGGGCGCCCGTCCGACGAAATTCAGGAGCGGGCGGCCCAGGGCGAACAGGGGAACACAGGTAAGCGATAAGAGGTCAGCGCCGGACGCCTTGTCCGCGGCCGAGAAAGCCGCCGTGCTGGATGAGTTGCTCGCTGCCCGGCCGGACCTGCGCGAGCTGGCCGAAGCCTACGCCGCCCAGGTCATGAGGGACGCCGACCGGTCGGCTGTCGCCGACGATGTCGAGGATTCCCTGCAGGGCCTGGGCATCGAGGAGCTGAACACCCGGGCCGGCTACCGGCCGGGCCGGGGTTACGTCCATCCGGCCGAGGCCGCGGATGAGATCCTGGACGAGGCCCTGCAACCCTTCCTGGACGACCTTCAGCGCCGGGCCGGCCTGGGCATGCGATCCGTAGCCGTCGAACTTGCGGCGGGCGTCCTGCTCGGCCTGTACAACTGCCGCCACGGCGACTCCGAGACGCTGCTGGAGTACTCTCCGGACTACGCGGCCGAGCGCGCGTCAGGTGTGGTGAGCGACTGCGCGAGGCTCGGCATCGAGCTACCCCCGTCGAACTCCTCGACCTCATGCCCGAGTGGAGCGCCCTGCTGCGTTGAACCCGCGATCAACCCGCGCCGGCCTTGGGCGCGCGTGGGGAGGCGCGCGGCTCCGAGTTCCTGCCCTGGCACGCCTGGCACGCGTGACCGGCTGGGCGCGGCGTTCTGCAGCTTCTGGCGGGACTGAGGCCGGGAATATGCAGCCGGGCAGCGGCGGCGGGCTTATCATGGCCGGACGATGCGAACGCCGCCCGGCCGGACGCCGCGGCGGCCGCCCATGAGGATCAGCCATGGCCTGTCCGAACGACGAATGGCAGCGCAAGGGCGCAACGCTGAGCGACAAGACCGCCCGCCAGGAGTTCGGGCTGACCCAAGACGAGATCTACGACGCGATCGACGCGGGCGCGCTGCAGTACCGGCAAGCCTATATGCACGGGAACCCGTGGCTGAGACTGCTCCGCCGCGAGGTCGAGGCCCTCGCCCGGACCAGGCTCGGCGACCGTTACGTCAGCGAACGGCAGGCCAGGGCGGAGCTGACGCGCGTCAACCGCGAGATCAGGCGGCTGCGGACCGAGCTGGCCGAACTCGAGGAGCGGCGAGCCAAGCTCGGCTCCGATCTCGGAGAGTAAACGGCCCGGCGTCGTGTACCGCAAGTCATGCGTGCCAGGAGGACGAACATCAGGCAGAGCATCCGTGAACTCACAAGCCCGCGATGCTGCCAGTCGCAAGGCTACTGCAGGCGAATCCGCAGGTCAGCCACCTATGCCTCGATTGGAACCCCGCACGGTACCAGCCTGCCGCCAGCGTCCGCGACGGCCGTCAGCCTCGGCCGCCAAGCTTGGCGAGCCTAGCGTTGACGGACCCCAGCGAGTACGGCTTGGGCTTGCGCCCGCCCAAGTGCGCGTCAGGATATTCCTCCGGGGACTCGCCCTGGAAGGCCACGCACACAGGGTAGGTTGTCGTGGGCTCTAGGGGCAGGACCTTCTGCAGGGTGATCTCGTGCTGCCAGCTCGCGCCGAAGTCATACTCGTAGCCGACCTTGATCTTGCCGCCGAAGGCGTCACGGACCCGGACGTCCTCTTCCTCCCCGGTCTCCTCCAGGCCGAAGGACGGGTCGCTGTAGTTACGGCCGCCAACCCGGAACGCGTGCAGGTGATCGCCATCCCATCCGAACACTGTCTGGATCACCCGGTGCAGGTCGCCGAGCGTAGCAAGCGACGGTACGACGACGCTGCGCCAGATCGGCGGCTTGAAGTACTTCAGCCGCACCTTCAGCTGCATCGCCTGGTCAATGGTCAGCGGGACTCCGGACGCGGTCAGGTCCGCCACCGCCCCAGCCACTTCGGCCGCCGCCGGATGGCCGCTAGACCGGATCGCTGCACGCCGGTCGTCGACGCTGGTCCCGGGCACTCGTTCCCACAGACAGCACAGGGCCTCGTCGGGGCCGCGCTCTTCCAGACCGGCGGCAGCCGCCTCGACGGCGAGCCACAGCTGTTCCGCCTCGGTGAGCTCGGGCGCGTCGTCCCAGGCGATCAGCGCGCAGCGGGCATGCACCGCGAGCAGCGGCTCGCTGAGCGCTTCCCGCCAGGCTGGCAGAGCCTCCTCCCCGGCCTCCTCGGCCACGTCAGCGGCCAGCCAGCGCATCCTCGGTGACATCGAAGCCGCGGCCCGCAGAAGCTCCCGCACCGTCTCCTCCGGATCCCGCTCGGCCATCCACTCCCAAGCGAGGTCATGCCGTTGCGCCTGGTCGAACATGGTGAGACGCACGAGCATCTCGGCGGTGGTGAGGTTCTCGGGCATGACCGGCTGGCTGTCGGCCAGCCGCTCCATCGCCCAGCGGCCCAGCGGCGTGACCTCTGGACCTTCCGCTACCGCGCCGAAGGCGTTAAGCAAGGTCCAGCATGCTGACCGCCGCCGTACCCAGCCTTGCACGCGGGGATCCGCGGGATCTTCTGCGACCACCTCCAGGAACGACAGCAGGATGTCGTCAGGAACCGAACGCTGCCCATACTCAGCGGCAGCTGACGCCCGCAAGGCGTCCAGCCAGGCGGAAAGGACTTCGGCGTCCTGATCGGGGAGGGCGATAGAACGTGCTACGGCCTTGCCGTCCCTTACCGCCACCAACCCAGCGGTCAGGGCGAGGAGCCACACGCGGTGCAGGTCCGGCACATCGGCTGCGGAACGCAGCGTCCGCGGGGCCTTGACGCCTATGACCGCGGCAGCGGCCGGCACATCCGGCTGCCGCAGTACTTCCCGGCCGGTCAGCAGGCGAGGACCCGAGTCGGCCAGCCAACTGGCGAGCGCCACCGCCCGACGCATGACCGCCGATTCGCGGGCAAGGTCCGAGATCCGCGATTCGTCCACGGCCAGAGATTATCGCCAATCACACAGCACCTGGCCGTAGGCTCGCCCAGTGAGCAAGAAGAGCCGCCGACTCAGGATCACCCGCTTCCATTCGCGCCGTCGTCACGTCGGTGATCTTGGTCATGGCGATTTCGTCGCAATCCGGTGGCCGCAGATTCCGGTTCCTGGCCGCGCAGCTGCCCGAGGATGGTGGGGACTTGATCTCGCGGTCGCGGGCGAACGGGAGCGTCTTGGACACGATCTCGGCTGTCTTGGGATCGTTCTCGGCCAACGAGGCGGGTCGCCTTGCCGCTCTTCCGAGTGCTAGACCCGCACCGGCCAGGCGCTGGCGTACATGGCGCGGCAATCCGGATTCATCGAAGCGGCCGAAGGCCGCTTCTGAGCATCCCTCGTCTGGCGGCCGGTGGTACGGTGAGCCAGCTGCAGGCGCCGCGGATCTGCGCGGCCCGCGGCTTGCTGGCCAGCCGACTTGTAGTGGAGGCAGGGGTGGCTCGTACTCATCTGGCGATCACGGTGGAGCTGGTGCACGGCGTGCACACCGGGGACCTGTGGCCCAGGCCGGGCCGCGTGCTGATCGCCGGACGCACCGCGACGTTCGAGCAGCTCGGCAAGGCGATCGACGACGCGTTCGCGCGCTGGGACCACAACCACCTGCACGAGTTCACCCTCGCCGACGGCACCGTGATCATCCCGGCCCGCTGGTGGGACGGCGAGGAACCCGAGGGATCGCTGGACGGCGCCAAGGCCAGGCTGGGCAGGCTGCGGCCGGGCGAGCAGTTCGCCTACACATTCGACCTGGGTGACAACTGGCAGCACCTGTGCACCGTCGCCGCGCAGCGGGCCGACCCGCTGGAAACGCTCGGGATCGTGCCGGACCAGCCGCTGCCGTGCTGGGGCTGGGGCGACATCCCCGACCAGTACGGCCGCCGCTGGGACGGCGACGACGGCAGTAGCTCCATGCCAATAGCCCCCGACGGACTGGCTGACCTCCCGCCGATCCTGCCCGGGTGGGGACTCCGGCGGGCGCGGCCGACCGCGTCGCCTGCTGACGGCGGCGCGATCCGCTACCGCGACCTGATCACGTAGACAGCAGCCGCGGCGAGCACGGGGGCCTGACCCGGGTCCGGTGGCGGCAACAGCATCCGCCGGGCGGGTCTGCCCGCGGTACACGAGCGGTACACGAAAGGTCCGCCTGAGGTACGCGGCCGCCTGCCCGTCCGGACCGAGAGCCGGAGGCCACAGCAGCCCGCCGATCAGGATCAGCGCCGGGCCCGCGGCCGTAGGATTAGCCGGTGATCGTGCGGTGCACCGGCAAGTTCCTGGCCGTGATCCGGCCGGCGCGGCTGGCGGACAGCCCGCCAGACGGCGAGGACCGGTATGCGAACCTGCTGTGGTTCAGCGGCCGCAAGTGCCTGCTGCTCGCCCACGCCGCCACGCTTTTCACCATCTTCGAGCCGGACGTCCGCGCCGCGGACCTGCGCGATCCCGGCCGCCTAGTCACCGGCCTGATCCGGCGGGAACTGCTCCGCGAGCGGCTGCCGGGGGCAACGTTCGGCGGCCTGGAACCAGACCAGGTGGTCCTCGCCAAGACCGCCGACCGCAGCGTGCTGGGCTGCATGAACGACATGGCCGTCCTGTGCGAGGTGGCGATCACCCGGTCTGGCGGCCTGGCGGGCACCAACGTGGCGGACCTCAACCAGGCACTGCGGCGCACCATCAACAGGCCCCGCGGCTGCACCCCGCCGATCGAGTTGGCCGCCCGGCGCCCGCGCCCGGACTGAATCTGTCCGATCCCGCCGATCGCGTCCGCGGATCGCCGGACGCGCACAGTCGCCAGCGTCAGGATGACAACGGCAGCCGCTTGCCGCGCGGGGAACCCCGGCGGGTGTGCGCCTCGTCTGCCGGTACGCATTCGTGACGACAGTGGTGCCCCGCCCCAAGGTCCCGTGGGCCATGCGTGGGCCAGGCCGGAAGCGCCGCCGATCCTGCAGGGCAGGCCAGGGTCGCAACAATCGGGCAGGTGACTACCGTCAGCTCGGAGCAAGCGGTTTTACAGTCCCCCTGCACCGTTGCATGTCTCTGGCTTGCGCAAACACTGGCCCGGCCGGTGCGCCGCAGCGAGAAGCGGTTCAGCGGGCCATAGGCGGCGAGGTAGTGGTCGTAGCGGCGGCCGAGTTCGGCGCGCAGCTCGCCGATCTCGGGGGTGTCCTCGGCCGAGGCAGCCTCGGCCGCGAGCAGGGCGCGTGCCGTGTCTCGGAGCGCGAGCAGATGCCTCAGCTCGGCTGCCTGGCTGGCCGGGACGGCATGCGGGGCCGTACCGGGCGGGTCCGTCCGGGCCGGGGACCGCGGACGGCGCCGCCATCAGGATCTGGCCGGGCATCCGCAGGTCGATCCCGGCGGGTACCGGGTTGGCGGGGTCCTTGCCGACCCAGGCCCGCCCGGTCCAGCCGGGCGGGGTCCGGTAGATCAGGTGCTCACCGTGCGGGGTGCGGTGCGCCAGGGTCGGCGGCAGCTCCCCCAGCTCGCCGGCCAGCGCGGCCAGCGCGGCACGGCCGCCATCGTCGTCGTCGCGGTCGACGGCCATCAGCCCGGCCGGGATCGCGACCATCAAGTTCCCGGCCGCGTACCTTCCGCCCGGGGCGAACCGCTCGTCGACCTCGGCGTGGGTACGGCAGGCCAGCGGCTTCCACGAGTAGTCGCGCGGCCCGGGCCCGGTGTGCACCGAGCGGGGATGCTTGCCCGGCCGCGGGCAATCCCCGCCGTGCGGGCAGCAGCACTCGCCGTTCAGCCGGGCCGCCCACGCCGGGACCGGCCACAGGCCGTCCTCCAGGTACCGGTGCGCGGACTCACGCAGATGCTGGCCTGCGATCCGCGCCTGCGCCGATGCCTCATCATCCCCGTCCGGGACCGGCGGGACGGGCACGCCCGGCTGGCCAGCACCACCTCCGTCATCAGCGGCTCCGCCATCAGGGGCACCGTCGCGGGGCGGTTCGCCGGGGCCTGTAACCGGGGCAGGAAGGCCGTCGTGATTACCGGATTGGGATGCGCAGTCTAGGCACAGCGGCAGCGCCTGGCCGGGCAGGGCCGAGGTCGCCCCGCCACAGCGGGGGCACGGGCCGTACACCACGGTGAACGGCTCCGCTGGGCCATGCGGCCAGCCGAGCTGGACGGTGAACGACTCGCGCAGGGACGGACGCCGCGCGAGCCATTCGGCGCGGGACGGGCCGCCGGGCATGGCAATGTCGGTGGCGCCGCGTTCTGCCAGGTAGTCGGCCACCAGATCGCGGGGCAGCGCGCCCCTGGCGGGAGGCTCGGCCGTGCCGGACGGTGATCTCGTCACGCGGGCCGAAGGGGCGGAGCTGGTCGCGCGTGATCTGCCATACGGCCGACCGTGCCGGGTCCAGCCTTCCGGCCGTGCCGATGAAATCCAGCACGTCGTCGTCCGTGCTGTCCCCGCTGCGGAACGCCCGCTGCGCGGCCACGGCCGGGCGGTCAGCTTCTGCCTGGTCCTGGCGGCTGGGTCCGTGCGGACGGTCAAGGGAGCCGTGATCCGCAGCGACCCAGGTAGAGGCCTCTGACGTGTCAGTCCCGCGCTCACCCGGTGCTGGCATCCGCTGTTCGCTGCTGTGCGTGCTGGCAGCCGTTGGGACGGCATCGTGGTCGCCGCGGGTTCGTGCCGCGCGCAGCGCCGCCACGGCGGCGTCGATGTCGGGCAGGTGCCTGGCCACCTCGCGGTCGCTCAGCACGGACCGGTAAGGATCGCTGGCCGTCTCGGCGCGGTAGAAGGTCCCGCGTGGTCCCTGGTCACGGTAGATGCGCCCGGCGATCTCGCTTCCCGCGTAGACCTTGATGAGGTCGCCGGACCATTTCCAGGTCCACTGCTCCGCAGGTGTCACGGTCTGGCCCGGTTGGGCAGCAGCCGGGCCGGAGCTGGCGGGCGCGCCATCTGCGCGGCCGCCGGTCGTGACCTGACTGCTGCTGTGCCGGGTTGCCGAGTCCCTGCTGGGTGAGCCGCCAGGTGAGGTCGGCGGCGACCGACCTCTCATCGGCCGCGGTGCCGGAGTCGGACCGGCCGTCCAGGACAGCGTCCAAGGTGGCCGCTTGGCGGTCACGACAGCCCACAGGTGCTCATCGATGGTGCCTTCGGCGACGGTGACGTAGTATTCCACGGCGCGGTTCTGGCCGATGCGGTGCAGCCGCTTTTTCATCTGCTGGGTCTCGCCCGGAGTCCACGCCTGCTCGGCCTGGATGCCGATCCGGGCCGCGGTCAGCGTGTGCCCGACTCCCCCGGCGCCGATCGCCACCGCGATGACCGGGGCTTCGGCGGCGGGAGATTGCTGGAACCTGGCCTTGACCGTTTCCTTCTCGGTGACCGGCTGGCCGCCCTGGAGCTTGAGGCCGCCGAAGGCGGCGGCGTACGCGTCGACCTGGTCGCGGTGGTGCGCGGCGACCATGACCTTCTCCCCCGCGGCGACGTGCTCGCGGACCCAGCCGGTGACATAGCCGCGCTTGGCTTGCCCGGCGAGCTGCCGCAAGGTGTTGATCGCGACCAGGTGCTCGGCGGCGCAGGCCCGCATCGCCGCCTCCACGGCGGCGCTGGCCGGGTCCTGGCCGAGCCGCTGCGCGGCGGCGCGGGCCTGCTCGGCAAGGAATCCCAGCAGGTCGGGTTCGGCCTGGCGGTAGCGGGCCATCACCGCCGGATCCAGGTCGGGCGCCGGGATGCGCAGCACGTGCTCCCGGCATGGCGGCAGGCCGAGCGCCGCGTCGTCGGACCGGCGGATCATGATGCCCCAGGCGCGCAGCCGCTCGTGCAGCTCGATCAGGTTCCGGGCGCCGTTGTAGCCGGCCCCGTACGCGTTGGTCTCCGACAGGCAGTACCGCCACAAGAACGCCTTCGGCCCGCCGAACTCGGTGATCCGCCCGAGGATGGTCAGTTGCTGGCATAGCTCGCGGGGCCGGTTGAGGATCGCGGTGCCGGTCAGGTCCAGCACCAGCCCGTCCCGGGCGATCACCGCGGCGGCGAGCTGCTCGCATGCCTGGGACCGGTTGGCGCCGCGTTCCTTGGTGTCCTGACCCTCATCGATGATCAGCGCCTTCGGCCCGGTCTTGCTGAGTTCTTCGACCCAGCCGAACTCCTTGCCGCCATCGTTGGTCTTGCGGGGCTTGGCGGCCAGGGCGGCAGACCCGATGATGATCACGTCAGCGCCGACCGGGATGGGGTGCGGGCTGGTGCCCCTGGCTTCCTCCACGCTGAGGTCAGGGAAGAACCGGAAGATCTCCCCGGCCCAGTTCAAGGTCAGGCTCGGGCGGCACACCACCACGGCCGGGTAGCCGCCGTCCGCGGCGACCGCGGCCAGGCTGGACAGGGTCTTGCCCCAGCCCATGTCATCGCCGATCAGCACCCGGCGATGCTCCAGCGCGAACCGCACCACCGGGTACTGCTGCGCCTTCAGCGCCCGGCCATCGGCCAGCCCAGGGACCGGCACCGGGTCTGCCCCGAACGCCGATGCCGTGGCACAGTTGCGCTCCTGTTCGCCCTGTTGCTGTGTGATCGCTGCACGGGCCTGGTCGCTGACCCGCAGACCGAACCGCTCCGCCAGGCCAGGCAGGCCCACCGCCGAGCGGACCGGCAGCCGGTGCACCCCAGCGGTCCGGTCCCAGGTGGACTGGCCGTCGTTCGCCTGCTTCAGTGCGTCGGTCAGGGCCGGATCGAACGTGGCGTCGATGATCATCGTGCCGTCCCGGTCATCCAGCCGGACCTGCGGCTGCGCGGCTGCCTCGGCGGCCCGGTCAGCGGCGATCGCGGCCAGTGCCCGCACATCCGCGGTGACCTCGATCCCGTGCGCCGTGGCCAGGCCCATCACCTGTGGCAGGCTGGTGAACGGGAACACGTTGGTTTTCGTGGCGCCGTCGTAGCGGCGGCCGTTGATCGTCCGGCACGCGGCGACCAGGTCCGGGTCGCAGGGGAACGCCAGGGTGACCTGGTCGCCGTCGCCGTCGCAGCGGACATAGGAATGGGTCTTGCGGTACTGCTGCTCCCGCCACTGGCGGGCATGCTGGCGGGCGCGTTCGCGGGCCTGCTCGCGCCGTCCTGCTTCCAGCTGATCGGCGCCGTCCGGACGGGGCAGCCGGTCGTAGTCGATCCCGGCGGCGGACAGCTGGCCGCGGTACTTGCGCAGCATGTCCCACGCGGCCAGGGCTTCCTCACCGGTCCATGCCGCGGCGGGCATCTGCGCCAGGACGTGCCCGAGCCAGGCGTCAGCCGCGTTGAAGCCGCGGCCGTCATCTTTCTGCGCGTAATCGCAGACTGAGGAGATGACGCCGATGGCCTCGTGCAGTGCGCCGGGGGTGCCGTCAGCGGTGGTGCCGGCGGCTGCGGGCGCCGGGCTGGCGGCGTGGCCCATCTCAGCCCGCCTCCGGTTCGGCGTCGTCCAGCCCGGCCCCGGGGGCCTGGCGCCAGCCGCTGATCAGGGTGTCCACGATGTCCCAGTAGCCCCGGTAGTTTTCCCCGATGGCGGCCTCGTCCGGGCGGCCGGGCCACACCGGGGGAAGGGCGGTGCCCTGCTCGGATGCGGGCACGACGCCGGGTGCTGCGGACGGCTGCTGGTCCGGGACCTGCCCGGCTGCGGCCTGGTGCCCGGCGCCTGCAGTGGCCGATGAGCGGCCCGCGGTCACCGGGCGGGGCTCAGGCGTGCATTCGGGGCACAGCTTGGGGGCCTCGTGCCGGTTCTTGATCGCCCGTTCGCGGTCACGTCCGCCGGGCCAGGTGCGGGCGAGCCGCCAGGTGATCTCGGCATCCTTGACGACTTCCATCAGCCGGGCGCCGCGGCCTTCCCGGTGAGTTTCCAGCCTGGCGTCCAGGTCGCGTGTCCAGCCCGTGTAGTGCCGCGCGTGCCTGTACGGAGTGTCAAAGTGGACCATGTAGACCGTCCCGGCCTCCCTGTCCGCGCGGCCGTCTTGCTCCGCCGCGGCGCTCACTCCCCGGCCTCCGGTCCCGTGCGGGTCTCCGGGCCGTCCGGGCCGATGCCCCGCCCGCTGCCCCACTGCGCCAGGTCGGCGGCGTATTCCGGGGTCCCGGCCGCGGCCTGGTCCGGGGTGCTGGCGCGGATGCCGATCTCGCGGGCGCTGGCCTCCGCCGCGCGGATGAGCCGCCAGTCGGCGCCGGGGCCGTCGTGACCGGCGCCGCGCGCATGGGCGTGCCGGGAATACCAGTCCGTGAACAGGTCCGCGGCCGTCTTCAGGCGCCCGTCGCCCAGATCCGCGTGCGATCGGTACAGGTCGCTCGCTGATACCTCTGTGCCTCTCATTGGCAGTGATCTCCTTGCCAAGCAATTACCATTATAAAGGTGATCTGCATCACTAGCGGCCTGCGTGTCCCCGGTGGCGAGGCGCAGGCGGGGTTAGCGGCGGCCGTTGAGCCAGGCTGGGATCGCGGGGGCGGCGGGCTGGCCGGGCTGGCGGTGGCCGCGGTCGCGGCAGCCGCTGGTCTCCCTGGCCATCACCTCGGCGGCCTGGAGCAGGGGCCGGGTCAGCCAGTCCAGCTGCGCGAAGACCATCTTGGGGCCGCGCGGCGGGAGGTACAGCAGGCACCATGCCTCGTGCAGGGTGTCCAGGTAGGCCAGGCACAGCGGATGCTGGTCCCAGCAGTCGGCCAGCATGGCACCCAGGTAACCGAACACCGGCCGGTACACCTCATCCACCCAGTCCCGCAGCCGGTCGGTGGTCTCCGCGCACCGCTCATCGCCCGGGTTCCACCACGGCGCCGCCGGGTTGACCCGGTAGGCCGTGCCGGTCTCGTCCTCCGGATCCTGGGTGGCAGCAGTCAGGCCGTCGATCTGGACGGACACGCGCGCCAGCAGGTCACCGACCTCGGCGAGCTTGTGCTCGATGCCATCGGCGCGGCCGCCGAGGGTCCCGGCCTCCTCGCGCACGCTGGCGACCTGCGCTAGGGCTTCGGCGCAGCTGGCGGCTAGTTCCCCGATCCGCCCCGCGGCCGACTGCTCCACCCGCTCCACCCGGGCAGCCAGGTCGGTCAGCTTCAGCACGGCGGCCACCACCCCGCTGTCCCGGGCTGCGTCCGGGCCGCTCATGCTTCTGCCTCCGGTTCTGCCTGGGGACGGGTACCGGGATCCTCATGTGCCACGGGCAAGGGCCAGGTGCGCCAGGGGCCGCGGTTGTACAGGCCTTCCTGGTCACGGCTGGGATCCTCTGTCCACGGGATGCCGCGGTCCTCCTGGTCGATGCGTTCGGCTTCGGCTTCGATGCGGGCAAACATCTCGTCCTGCCGGGCCTCGAAGTTGAAACTCTCGAACCACTCACGCTCAGCCCCGGTCACCGGTTCCGCGCCGGAGACCCACAGCTTCCACGCCTTGCCTTCCGGGGTCAGTGCGTAGCCCTCCTCGTCATAGGCGATCTCGGCACCTGTCATGCTCCACCTCCGATCTGATCCCAGCCTCGGTGTATTCCGCGGACGGAGCCTGGCCCTCAGCAGGGGCCAGCCAGCCCACCTCCCGGTCCATCTCCCGGAGCTGCGCCCAGTACTGCCTCCACTCCGCGCGGCTGGCCAGGAAGTCTCTTACCCGGCTCACGACCCGGCCTCCGCTTCACGCTCAGCGGCCAGCCATGCCGGAATGGCGGTCTTCGCGTTCTCCGCCCGGACGTACTCATCGATCGCGCGGTAGAAGCCGTCACTCATCGGCGGGGCCGGCTCGGGACGGTACCCCGGGCCGGCCCATGGATCTTCGGTCATGACCCGGCCTCGGCTTCCCGCTCGGCTTCGTCCATCGCGGCATTCACCGCGGCTGCCCACGGCTCACCCTCGGGGAGCCTTGCGCCCGTGTACCCGGGGTCTCCTGGCCTGGCGACCTGTACCGTCTGGTACAGCGAACCTGAATCGCCCCAATCGGGAACAGTCACCGTCTTCACTGGCCGGCCTCCGGCTCGCTCTCGGTCCGGGCGGGGGTCTGCTCCGTCCATCCGATCTGGCCTTCCCAGCGCCAGAACTCACCGCCAGCGACCGCATCGGCCACCGCTTCGGCTTCGGAAAGGTCCAGGAACGCAACATCGTCCGCCCCGGGGTGCTCCACCACGTAGGTAGTAGCCCCTTTGTCAGCCAGGCCGAACCACTGATCGCTGAGATCAGGCACCGCCGCGAACATCGGGCCCGCGCCCTGGAACCCGTCAGGGAAGTCAGGCTCGTTCACGATCCGGCCTCGGGTTCCCGTTCGGTGATCCACGTCGCGGACTGTCCGTCGGGCAGGTCCTGATCGAGCTGCGCCGGGTCGGCCAGGTCAGCGACCACCATCGCGTTGCGGGCGGGCCACCACGCTTGAGGTACTGACCGGGATTCGGGTTCGTTCATCCTGCCTCCAGTTCTGGTTCTGCTTCCTGCTCCACGCCCCGGCCGGGGAAGTCGCCGGGGCGCGGGTCCGCGAAGTGACTCCTGCCGCCGGGTCCCCAGCGGCGTCCCTTAAGCTCGGCGTGACTCATGCCGTGCACCACGGGAGCGGTGACATGCCGCCAGCGCTCCGCCATCTCGGCCTCGGCGTCACGGCGGCCCGCCGCATACATCTCGCGGGCCAGCTGGTGGCGATAGCGGGTCTCAGCCTCGGAAAGCTCCGCGGCCTGGATCGGGTCGCTCACGCGCCCGCCTCCGGTTCGCAGGCCGCGGCTATCCACGCAGGCGGCAGGAGGCACCACCCGGCAGGAACGTCAAGCGTCGGCTGGACCGGCTCGGGGTCCGGGAACAGCCACTCCATGAGCGGGTTCATGCGCCCGCCTCCGGTTCCGCCCCGGCCATGCAGACCCCGCAGCGACGGCAAGCGCCGCGCTCCTTCAGCTGCGTTTCCCGGTCACGGGTCCCGGGCCCGGCTGAAGCCAGCCGCCAGGAACCGCCGGCGGCCAGCTGCACCTGCGTGAGCCGGGCGCCCCGGGACGCGGCGTGGTCAGCCAGGCGGCCCTCGAGGTCGGTCGCGGGCTTCCCCGTGTAGTGCCGCGCGGGCTTGTACGGGGTGTCAGAGTGGACCATGTAGACTGTCCCGGCCTCGCTGTCCGCGCGGCTGTCTTGCCCTGCTGCGGTGCTCATTCCCCGGCCTCCGGCCCGTCTGGGATCTGGGTGCAGCACGGACCGGTGCCTCGTCCGTCGCCCCGCCGCGCGAGGCCGACGGCGTATCCGAAGGTCCCGGCCGTCTTCGGCAGGTGCCCGTCGCCCGAGGCCACGTGCGACCCGTACAGGTCGCGCGCAGGTACCTGCGTGCCTTTCACCGGCAGTGATCTCCTTGCCAAGCAGTACCATCTTAACGGTGATCTGTATCATCATATGGCTGCGTACGCGCGGTGGTGAGCAGGCCCGTCATCGGGCCGGCGCCGCTCATCGGGCCGGTGGCTCCTCGCGCGCTCCGGGCCCCGGGGCAGCGGTTCAGGTGCGGTCATCCGCCAGCCTCCGGTTCCCTGTCGCACTCGGCGGTGGCCCGCGTGCCGGGCTCCTGGCTGAACTGGCATAGCTGACGGTCATATCCGGTGAGGTAGGCGAGCTCGGTTTGCTGGCGCTCCAGGACCAGCCGCCGGTATTCCGGCTCGCCGCGTCCGGCTTGATCGGCTTCCAGGGGCCGGTCCTGCGCACGGTACAGATCGCGCTCATCGGGGAACTGAGGACCGTAGATCTGCTCATCTGCGACTGGATCTGGGCCGGGCACGGGCTGAGCCGGCGGTGTTGTCATGACGTCTTGCGTCCTTTCGCGGGGGTGTATGCCGCGCGCCTGCGCGGCCGCCGGGTCATGCCAGCCGCGGACGAGGTCCCGGGCTGTCGCCCGTGTTCCTCATCGGGGCCTTCTCCCCGGCAGTCGGTTACCATCGTAACGGTGATCTGTATCACTTTTGTCTCAGCTCGGCGGCTCATGAGCACGGGCAAGGGCTAGCGGTGGCCGTTCAGCCAGGCCGCGGCCGGCGCGGCGGGGCCGGGGTCCGGGTGGCCGCGCTCGCGGCAGGGCCGGGTCTCGATGGCCATCGCCTCGGCGGCCTGGAGCAGCGGCCGGGTGAGCCAGTCCAGCTGCGCGAAGACCGTCTTGGGGTCCCGGCCCGGGAGGTACAGCAGGCACCATGCCTCGTGCGGGACATCCAGGTAGGCCAGGCACAGCGGGTGCCGGTCCCAGCAGCCGGCCAGCATGGCGCCCAGGTAGCCGAACACCGGCCGGTACACCTCATCCACCCAGTCCCGCAGCCGCTCGGTGGCCTCGGCGCACCGGTCATCGCCCGGCGTCCACCACGGCGCCGCCGGGTTGACCCGGTAGCCCGTGCCGGTCTCGTCCTCCGCGTCCCGGGCGGCGGCGGTCAGGCCGTCGATCTGGGCCGACATGCGCGCCAGCAGCGCACCGACCTCGGCGAGCTTGTGCTCGACGCCGTCGGCGCGCCCGCCGAGCCTCCCGGCCTCCTCCCGCAAGCTGGCGACCTGGGCCAGCGCCTCGGCGCAGCTGGCGGCCAGTTCCCCGATCCGCTGCGCGGCCGAATGTTCCACCCGCTCGACGCGGGCGGCCAGGTCGGTCAGCTTCAGCACGGCGGCGACCACGCCGTCGTCCGGGGGTCCGCCGGGCTGCGGCCGGGTCATGACCGGCCTCCGATCCCGTCCCATGCCCGGGCGGCACGGGGCCGGCGGGGCTGGCCCTGCCGGGGGGCTCCGGGCTGGCCGTCACCGTTCGGCCAGGCGTGCCCGGCCGGTGCTGCCGGTGCCTGCGCCAGCGCGGCGACGGGCTGCGGCACGGTGTCGTGCCAGGCGAGCTCATCATCGGGTCCGGCGGGGGCTTGCGGCAGCACGACGGGCGGCAGGTAGCGGCGCTGGGCACGGCGGGTGAGCCACTTGTACCAGCGGCCGTGCCAGATCACCGGGGGCCGGGCGATGACCGGAGTCAGCCCGTCGCGCAGGATGAATGCGTACCCGGTGCCGTCCCGGCGGGACGGCAGACGGCTAATCATGTTCTCGGTCATCACCGGGTGCCGGGAATCGTGCTCGTGGCCGCGTTCCCGGGCGGCCATCGTCCCGGCCAGCTTGGAACCCATCTCCAGCGTCTCCGGGTCGCTGATGCCCGGCAGGAACACCTTGACGCTGGCGGTGTCCAGGATGGCCCGTGCCCCGTCCCGGCCCCACCGGCTGCGCAGCTGCGCCGCGCCGTGCACCACCGGCATGATCTGCACGCCGCGGCCTCCCGCATCAGCCAGCAGCGACGGCAGCGGCAGCGGGCAGGTTTGGGTCACCTCATCCAGCGCCCACAGCATGGGCGGGTCCAGCCGCCCGCCGGGCATCTTCGCCGCGGCCAGCGCGGCTTCGTGGTAGATCTCGGTGACTAGGGCGGCGAACAGGCCCGCGACCGGGGACGGCCGCTCATCACGGGATTCGGCGATCAGGTACAGCGTCCCGCCGCTGCGGACGAAGTCGCGGGGGCTGAACATGCCCGGCCCCGGGGTGACGGCCGCGCGCAGCACGGGGTCCAGGATGAACCCCAGGTTGGCGGCGACCATGTACCGGATCGTGTCGGTGGTCTTCGTCGCGGCGGAGGTCATCAGATCACGGATCAGCGTCCCCCACCGTTCGGCTTCCCCGCCCGCCCCGGGCAGCGCACCCAGGAACGAATCCGGGGTACGCGACAGCGCCCAGTAATGGACCAGGTCCATGCTGCCGCGCCGCAAGGCAGCGACATGCAGCAGGGTCTGGAGCCACAGCTCGATGGCCGCGGACCAGAAATCCTCACCTTCACCTTTATACGAGGCGACCGCCGACAGCGGCACGGCGCGGCGGATCGCGGTGGCCGGGTCCTGACATCCGGCCAGCAGGTCCCACCGCATCGTGGACGGCACGTCCGCCAGGCGCTGCGGGTTCCACACATGCACCGGGCCGCGCGAAACCCGTGACTGCGCGGTCAGCTTATGCAGGTCCCCGCGGGTCGTAGTGACGACGACCGGGCCAGGGTAACGCTCGATGATCTCCGCGAGCGCGCCGGACTTGCCCTTCCGCGGCGGCGACACGAAGATGACGTGCTCCTCGACCGGGATACGCAGCCCGCGCCAGTACTGAGCGCGGCCCACCAGCACCGAAGTCTGCGACGGCCCGAACCGCCGCGTCCGCCAGGTCAGCGACGGCCGGGACCTCCTGGCCCGGCGGGCAGCCGCCCCCCGCCCCCACCGCAGCCACAATTCGAACAGCGTCGCGTGCCCGGGGCCGGGGTGCAGCCGCAGCCGCAGCCGCATGTACCGCACCCGGTGCCGCGGCAGCTGCCGCTTCGGCCGCACCGCCCACACCGCGAACAAGACCGCGGTCAGCGCGGTGGCGATGGCGGCCAGCACGGGCCAGTCCAGCCGGGCCAGCCACCGCACCGCAGCCAGAGCTGCCACGGCCGCGGCGATCACCACGGCACCGGAGCCGGACTTGTCAGGTTCCCCGGCACGCCGGTCCGTCATCGTGCCGCGCCTCCTTTACCCTCCGGCGCGCTCCCGGCGGATGCCGCCTGAAGCTCGCGGACATGCCGGACCAGCTCGCGGCGCGCGGTTCCCGGGCTGTAGCCGATCTCGGCGGCGACGGCGCTGGCCAGCTGGGACACCTCCCGCAGCGGCACCGACGCCAGGTCGCGGCGCTGCCCGGCCAGCTCGATCATCTGGTCCCGTTTCGTCGTGCCGCTGCCGCGCGGGCCCCGCGCTTCCCGTGCCCGCGGCCTGCGGTTTCCTCGCGGCGGCTGATACGCCGCCCGAAGGTCCGCGGCGAGCTGGTCGCGTTCGGCGCGCAACCCGGCACGGGCCTCCTCCAGGGCGGCAACCCGGGCCGCCGAGGAGTCTCGGACCTCCGCCACCAGGTGCGCAGCGCCGTCGCGCGCCTGGTGGAGCTCGGCGCGCAGCCCGTCGGCCTGCGCCTGAGACCAGGCCCGCAGTTCCTCCCGTTCCCGGGCTGCGCCGGCGAGCGCCCGGGTGAGAATCTGGTTCGCGTCGGCTCGCGTCCGGTCAAGCTCGGCCCGGACCGCGGTCTCCGCGGTGCGTGCCCGCATCGCCTCCTCGCGGGCCTGCCGCGCCTGGGCGGCGGCACGCCCGACATCGTCATCGCGCTGGCATCCGGCCCGGGCGATCCGCTCGGCGGCTTCCTGCCGGACCGCGTCCAGCTCGGCCACGTGCCCGGGGCGAAGACCCGGGGCGACCGGGCAGTCCGTCACGACCCAGGACCGGAACCCGGTCAGCGTCGACCTCGGTGCCAGCGACAGCCGCAGCACCCACAGCACCAGGCTCCCGGCCATGGCCAGCGGGGTCGGGCCGTCCTCGGCCAGCATCTCGCCCTGGTGGCGGGCCCGGGCCAGCACCCACGCGCGGACCACGCCGATCAGCGTGTCCGAGACCAGCGCGTACACCCCGGCGGGCATCACCCAGATCGCCAGGTCCCGCCACCCGCGCCCGGCGGCCAGCGCGTTCATCACCAGCGAGATCCCGATGCACGCCGCGTTCAGCGCCCGGGGCCGCACCGCCCGCCTGCCGTGCAGGGCCAGCGCCACGCCGAGCGCGGCGAAGATGACCGCGCCCACGTCCGGGATCCCGGCCTCCAGCGCAGCCACCGCCGGGACGTGCCTGGCGGCACGCACCATCGTGTACTGGGCATCCCAGCTCACCGCGGCCGCCGCGGCCGCCAGCACCCCGAGCGCGACAGCCGCGCCGCGCAGCCACCACCCGGCCTGCCCCGGCCCCTGCCCGCCGCCCGGGGTGACGTTGACCACCCGGACCCGGTCCCGCTCGGCCACGGCAGCGAAATCGGACTCGGTCACCCCGAACGGCTCCCACCGCCGACCGTGATCCTCAGCGACCGCTGCCACCGCTGTCGCCTCCCTCGGCTTCCGCCGTGCTGGCCAGCTGGGCCCGGATTTCATCCAGGCTGGGCAGCGCCTGATCCAGCGCGTCGTTGACCATCGCCGACATGCTCCGCGAGCGCACGCTGGCAGCCAGCCGCAGCCGCCGCGCCACCGGCGCCGCGACCCGCGGCGAGATCTTCTCCGTCAGCTCCACCGGCACCCCTTCCCATGTCCGCGTATCGCCCGGGCGGCACGACCCGGCAAGCCGACTATACACCATCCATACGGTGATGCAGATCATTGATCTTAGATCTCTGTTCCGCGGCCTGCCCGGGAACGTATATGATCAGGATGCTGAAAAGTGATGCACCACGCTATACGGAGGGCACGTGGGTAACGCGGTCACCGAGCTGGACCGGCCGGTCCCGCTGTACATGCAGGTCGTCCGGCAGCTCCGCGCCCAGATCGCGTCCGGGGAGCTCGCCGACGGGGACCGGCTCCCGTCCCAGCGGCAGATGATGGCCCGCTGGCACATCTCCATGCAGACCGCGTCCAAGGTGATCGGCGCGATGAAAACCGAAGGGCTCGCCGTGCCCAGCGTCGGCCGCGACACCATCGTCGCCCCCGGCGCCGCCGCCCGCATCGCCGCCGCCGCCCAGGGCACCGCCCGCGCCCCCGCCGGCCCCCCGCCAGCACCCGGCCCGGAGGTCACGGCCGCCGCCGCGGGCAAGGGCGCCGCACCCGGCCATGTCGCCGAGATCCTGGGCATCCCCGCCGGCCGCCGGGCCCTGCGCCGCACCGAAACCCGCGGCGACAGCGGCCAGGCCGCCAGCCTCACCGTCTCCTGGTACCCCCCGGCCATCACTGACCACGCACCCCGGCTGGCCGACAGCACGCCCCTGCCCGCTGGGACGCTGGCCTACATCGCCGAGGCCACCGGCAGCCGCGCCGCCCGGGCCCGCGAGGAACACGCCGCCGCACCCGCCGACAACGACGCCGCCGCCGCGCTCGGCATCACGCCCGGCTCCCCCGTCCTGATCACCCGCACCCAGCACCACGCCGCCGACGGCACGCTCATCGAATACGCCGAGACCACCACCCCCGCCGGGCACTCGCACACCCGCGAGTACACCATCACCGGCAACTAACGCCAGAACTCGCGCGCTGCCGCTAGCGCCAGCGGAGAAACAGGCGCAACAGCCCACCGGGCCGGGTATCAAGCCCAAGATCAGCCCCATCACGCTGCAGTCCCGAACTCACCGCCGGGCGGGCTGGCGGTGCTGAGAGCTCCCCCGAGACAGAATCCGGGCACCGGCACCTCGCCCGGGCACCGGCACCTCGCCCGGCCGCCGGCGTCCCTCTTGCCGTGATCCCGCCGGCCCTAGCGCCAGGTCATCCACGCTGGTCACAGGCCTGATCATGTGGCGGATGGGGTACAAGATGCCTCAGGGGGCGATGAGGCATGGGGGGAATGCCGCGGCTGATCAAGCCGATGATGGCCAGCCTGCGTCACGGGCTGCCACACGATGATGACCGGTACGGGTGGGAATTCAAGTGGGACGGCGTGCGCGCGATCGCCTATGTCAGCGCCGGCACGGTCCGGCTCGTCTCCCGCACCGGCACGGACATGACGGCGAGTTATCCCGAACTCGCCGTGCTCGCCGGGCGCACCGCCGGCCCGGTGATCCTAGACGGGGAGATCGTGGCGCTGCGCGACGGGCGCCCGGACTTCGGGCTGCTGCAATCCCGCATGCACGTCCGGCACCCGCCCGGCAGGCTGATCCGTGCCGCGCCGGCCCGGCTGTACCTGTTCGACCTGCTGCACCAGGGCGAGGAGTCCATGCTGAGCGTCCCGTATACCGGGCGCCGGGCCCGGCTCGAGGACCTCGGCCTGGACCAGGACCCGGTGCGCACCCCGCCGTGGTACCGCGGCGGCGCGGAAGACATCTGGGCCGTCAGCCTCACGCACGGCCTGGAGGGGGTGGTCGGCAAGCCGCTGGCCTCGCGCTACTACCCCGGCGCGCGGCGGGAGTGGATCAAGGTCAAGAACGTCCGGTACCAGGAGGTCATCGTGGGCGGCTGGACACCCGGTCAGGGACGCCGCGCGGACACGATCGGCTCCCTGCTGGTCGGCGTCGACGACGGTCACCAGCTGCGGTACGCCGGCCATGTCGGCACCGGATTCACCGAGGCGATGCTCGCCGAGCTGATCCGGCGGCTGCGGCCGCTGCGGCGCGACACCAGCCCGTTCGGCACCCCGGTGCCGGCCCCGCACGCGCGCACCGCGCACTGGGTCGAGCCGCGGCTTGCCGGCGAGGTCGCCTTCACCGAGTGGACCGGCCAGATGATCCTGCGTCACCCGAGCTGGCGCGGGCTGCGTCTCGACAAGAACCCCCGCGAGGTACAGCGCTGACCGCCGCATGCCGGAAGTCAAGCTCGGGACCCGGTCGGGCGGGTGTCTGGGAATCGTTCGATTCTCAGACACCTAGCCGTTGCCCGGCTCCGTACGGTCATTGTGGAACCCGTGTTGCGGCACGATTTCTGGAACGGCTCGCAGATAGGGTTCCGTGGTCAAGCCGGAGGCGTCGGAAGGCCCGCTCCAGATCCGAGGTTGCGGAACGGCCGCGCAAGGTATCGCCGTTTACGGCTGGTGACAAGTTTGTTACAGGGACCCCTGTACGGTGGCGGGCATGACGATGGCCACTCCCTTGCGGGTGTCCGGCCGGTTCATCGTCGACGCGGCCGGGAAGCGGGTCAAGCTCTGCGGCGCGAACTGGGCCGGCGCCCACCAGGACCCGATGGTCCCCGGCGGCCTGGACTACCGGCCCCGCGGCGAGATCGCCGCGCAGCTCGCCGGATGGGGCTTCAACTCGGTCCGGCTCACCTTCGCCCTGTCCACCGTCACCGCCGCCGCGCCCGTCCCGCCCGCCCTGGTCTCGGCGAACCCCGACCTGCGGGGCCGCACCCCCTGGCAGGTGTACCAGGCCTGCGTGCAGGCCCTCACCGGCGCCGGGCTCATGGTCATCCCCAACTGCCACCTGCTGTTCCGGGGGTGGTGCTGCTCGGAGTCCGACGGGAATGGGCTGTGGTGGAACAGCAACTGGCCGCCTTCGGCCTTCACCAACGGCTGGCTGACCGTCGCCGCCGCGTTCGCCTCCACCCCGCTGGTCATCGGCTACGACCTGAAAAACGAGCCGAGGAAGGCCACCATCGGCGGCACCGTGTACACCCCGTCCTGGGGTGACGGGAACGCGCAGACCGATTTCCGGCAGCTTTACTCCAGTACCGCCTCCCGGATCCAGGCGGTCGATCCGGGCGCCCTGTTCTTCTGTGAGGGCCTGTCCTACGCCGGCGACCTGACCGCCGCCGGGGCGCACCCGGTCACCCCGGCCACGCCGGGCAAGGTCGTGTACTCGATGCACGACTACGCGTGGTACCACCCCTCCGGGCAGTCGCAAGCCGACTACATCACCGCGATGAACGCCAAGGGCGGCTACCTGATGACCCAGGGCAAGGCGCCGGTGTGGGTCGGCGAGTTCGGCACTGGCAACGACTGCCTGGCCGCCGCGGCGGTGCCCGGCGCCGAGCGCGGCTCCGGCAGCCCCGGCGACGGCAGCCTCGGCCACTGGTTCGGCAACTTCCTCGCCTGGGCCAGGCAGACCGACGTCGACTGGTGCTGGTGGCACCTGGACGCCACCATGCGGCGCGGCACCGTCCCGCAGAGGAACACCCTGCAGGTCGCCGAGGGAGACCGGGCCAGCTACGGGCTGTTCGCGCAGGACTGGCAGGGGCCATCCAGCCGGGCGCTGCTCGGGCAGCTGCAGTCGATCATGCCCGCCACGCTGGGCCCCGGCACCCAGGCGGGAACGGTGCAGCAGGCGCAGGCGGGCCTGCCCGGGCAGGCGGGTTAGCCCGGCCTGCGTACGTCCCTGTATCTGAGCGCCTGCGGCGCCTCTCCGCATGAGTGAGGGAAAAGACCTCATGGAAGCCAAATCGCCCGAGAGGAGCAGCATGTGAACTGGAGCATGTTCGGCTGTGCCCGCAAGGGGCACATGACGTACGCGCCGGACGAACCGGAGCTGCGGGACCGGCTGATGGCCCCGACCGCGGGCGGGACGGCGTGGCGGTGCCTGCGCTGCGGCGCGTTCGTGACCGGCGGGCGGCACGGCAGCGGCCCGGCCGCGGCGGCGCCGCTGCTGCGCCGGGGCAAGGAGCTGCGCAGCGAGCTGATCCTGCGCGTGTTCGCGGTGGACCGGTTCCTCCGCTTCCTGATCTTGGGCGGCGCCGCCTACGGGGTGTGGCGGTTCAAGTACGACCGGGCCGGCATCCAGCGGGCGTTCAACCACGACCTGCCGGCCATCCGCGCCCTGTACCGGGATCTCGGCTTCAACGTCAGCTACTCCAAGCTGCTCGGGTTTATCCAGGACTCGTTCACGCTCACCTCGCGCACGCTCACCTATCTGGCCATCGGGCTGGCTGTTTACGCGCTGATCGAGCTGGTGGAAAGCGTCGGGCTGTGGCTAGGCCAGCGGTGGGGCGAGTACTTCGCCCTGGTGGCGACCTCGATCTTCCTGCCGTACGAGGTCTACGACCTGACCGTGAAGATCACCTGGCTGCGGGTCGCGGCGTTCGTGATCAACCTGCTGCTCGTCATCTACCTGGCCTGGACGAAGCAGCTGTTCGGCATCCGCGGCGGCAAAAAAGCCTACGAAGCCAGGTTGCGCACCGAGTCCTTCCTCGAGGTGGAGCAGGCCGCGCTCGCCGCGGCATCCCGCTGAGGCGCTTGAGCGGCACCAGGCCGAGCGTGACCCGGCGCGGCGACGGTAAGGGACCATCACCAGGCGGCTTTGGCCGACCCGAGAACCCCGGGCGTTCGCCGTTGGCGAACGTGTGTTCGATCTCGCCGCCTGGCCTTCTGAGTGCAAGGCAACCACCGTCCGGGTCGACGTTCGGCCACCGCCAGCGTGGCCGGCGCGCCGGCCACGGCGTCGATGGCGGCAAGCACTCCGTGGTGGTCAAGGTCGGCGCGCAGCAGCCGCCCGAACCGGTCCCCGTGTAGCCGGCCGAGGAAGGCCGCCGGCAGGCCGAGCCTGGCCACGACGCACGACGTTGAAAGGGCCCCGCCGGGCCGGGGATCGATGTGACCGGCCGGGTCGACGATGAGATCGATCAGGGCCTCGCCTGCGACGGTTATCATGCGCTGCCTTTTGAGGGGAGGATCGGTCACGGGCAGACCCGGGCGAGGGCGCCGAGGGCGGGACCGAACCTATAGGGCACGGCCATAGAGCCCTATGATGGCCGGCTCGTCGTTGTATATCCGGCTGGTCTGAGTGAGGACATCAGCCGCCTGACTCGGGGATAACGATGAGCGGCGCTGCCGACCGGACCGGGTCGGCGGGCGGCTCGTCCCCCGCGGGCGGGGCAGTCCCGTCCGCACTTGCCGGAGGCGTTTCGCCCGCATCCGGGGGCGGAATCTCGCCGGAACCCCGGGTCAGCAACCTGGTCGGGACCTCCACGGTTTCCGGCGCGCCGTCGGGGGTGCGGATGCGGTGCAGGAGCATCTGCACGGCGAGGGTTCCCAGGGCGGGGGGATCCTGCGCGATGACGGTGATACCCGGGTCGACGAGCCCGGCGAGCGGGATGTCGTCGAACCCGACGTGCGCGATGCTCCGCTCCGCGCCCATGGACCGCAGCGCCATCCGGGCTCCTATGGTCAGCAGGACCTGGGCGGTGAAGATCGCGGTCGGGGCGGGTCGTGAGGCCAGCAGGTCGTGCGTGGCCTGCTCGGCCGACTGCGCGGAGTGGATGTCGCGGCGGATGAGCCGTTCGTCGGGTTCGAGGCCGGCCGCCTTGAGGGCCTGCAGGTATCCGCGGTAGCGCTCGGCGGCGGTGTAGATCTTCCGCAGGTCGGACAGGAACCCGATCCGGGTGTGCCCGCTGCTCAGCAGGTGGGTCACGGCGAGCCGGGCACCGCCGAAGTTATCGCTGATCACCGTGTCCGCGGCCACGGTGGGAGCGGGACGGTCGGCGAACACCACCGGGGTTCCCCGGCGCACTTCCGGCAGCAGGTAGCGGTGATCGGGACCGCACGGAACGATGATCAGCCCGTCGACGCGCCGCGCGCAGAACGCGCCGAGCAGGGCCTTCTCCCGCGCGGCGTCGCCGTCGGAGCTCGCGCACAGCACCAGGCAGCCCTGTTCGCTCATCACGTTCTGGACCGCGCGCAGCAACTCGGCCAGGAACGGGTTAGCCACGTCCTCCAGCAGGACCCCGATGGTCGCGGTGGACTGCCCGGTGAGCCGCAGGTGCCGCGCCGTGACGTTGTGCCGGTAGTCGAGCTTCTCGATGGCCTGCCGCACCCGGGCGGCGCGTTCCGGGCCGACACCGCCGCGGCCGTTGACCACCCGGGACACGGTCATGACGCCGACCCCGGCCAGCACTGCCACATCGCGCATCGTCGGATGAGCGCCGCCGGGACGGCCAGGACTGGGATCGTTACCCAACCGCACATCTCCCGTTCGCAGACGTTCCCTCGCCCACCAGGTACCCCAGCATACACAGTACCGATCTGGCTTCCGGGCTTGACACCGAAGGTAAATCAAGGATACGTTCACGGCGAAAGCAAAAGCTTGGTAACGTTATCAGCCAGGCTGCGGACGCCGTCATAACGGCGCGGATGTCCTGCCGTCTCTAAGACCCGGCGCGGATACCCGGCGCTGGAAGAAAGGCCCCCGGCAATGACGACAGATACGGTCGCCGTCCTCAGCGACACTGACCTCGGCTCGGTTAAGGCGTACTGGAGAGCCGCCAACTACCTGTCGGTAGGGCAGATCTACCTACTCGACAACCCGTTGCTCCGTGAACCCCTGCGGCCGGAGCACATCAAGCCGCGGCTGCTCGGGCACTGGGGGACGACGCCTGGCCTCAACTTGATTTACGCCCACATGAACCGGCTGATACGGGCGCACGACCTGGAGGCGATATTCATCGCCGGTCCCGGCCACGGCGGGCCCGCCCTGGTGGCGAACGCATACCTGGAAGGCACCTATAGCGAGCGCTACCACCACGTCGACCGGGACGAGGACGGCATCCGCCGCCTGTTCCGTGAATTCTCATTCCCCGGCGGCATACCGAGCCATGTCTCGGCCGACGTGCCCGGTTCTATTCACGAGGGCGGCGAGCTCGGTTACGCCCTGGTGCACGCCTACGGCGCCGCGTTCGACAATCCGGATCTGCTCGTGTGCTGCGTGATCGGCGACGGCGAGGCTGAGACCGGGCCGCTGGCCGCGAGCTGGCAGTCCAACAAGTTCCTCAACCCGGCCCGGGACGGGGCGGTGCTGCCGATCCTGCACCTGAACGGCTACAAGATCGCCAACCCGGCGGTCCTTGACCGGATACCGGAACGCGAGCTGCTGAGCTGGCTGGAAGGACATGGCCACACGCCTTACGTGGTATCTGGCGACGACCCCGAGCAGGTCCACGCATCGCTGGCCGCCACGCTGGAGGCCGCGTACCAGCAGATCGCCAGCATCCAGCGGGAAGCCCGGCTCGGCGGTTCCGCCGGCCGGCCGGCCTGGCCGGCTATCGTGCTCCGCACGCCGAAAGGATGGACCGGACCGCGCGAGGTGGCTGGCGCTCAGATGGAAGGGAGCTGGCGGTCACACCAGGTTCCGCTGCCAGCGGCGCGCACCGACCCGGACCAGCTTGCCCTGCTCGAGCAGTGGCTGCGCAGCTACCACCCGGAGCAGCTGTTCGACCCCACCGGGGCGCTAGTGGAGGAGCTGGCCGCCCTTCCGCCGCAAGGCGACCGCCGGATGAGCGCAAGCCCGTACGCGAACGGCGGCCTGCTGCTGAAGGACCTCCGGCTACCGGATTTCCGCCCGTATGCCGTCGACGTCAAGTCCCCGGGAACACCGCTGAGCGAGCCGACCAGGGTGCTCGGTTACTGGCTCCGCGACGTGATCGCCGCCAACCAGGACACGTTCCGGCTGTTCGGCCCGGACGAGACGGCATCCAACCGGCTTTCGGCGGTGTTCGAGGTAACCGACCGGACCTGGAACGCCGAGCTGCGGCCGGGCGACGAGAACCTCTCACCGACCGGCCGGGTCATGGAGGTGCTGTCCGAGCACCTGTGCCAGGGCTGGCTGGAGGGCTACCTGCTGACCGGCCGGCACGGGCTGTTCAACTGCTACGAGGCGTTCATCCACATCGTGGACTCGATGTTCAACCAGCACGCCAAGTGGCTCAAGGTCACCCGCGACATTCCCTGGCGGCACCCGATCGCGTCGCTGAACTACCTGCTGTCCTCGCACGTCTGGCGGCAGGACCACAACGGGTTCTCGCATCAGGACCCCGGCTTCCTCGACCACGTCGTCAACAAGAAAGCGGAGATCATCCGGGTCTACCTGCCGCCCGACACGAACACCTTGCTCGCGGTCACGGACGACTGCCTGCGCAGCCGCAACCTCGTCAACGTGGTGGTCGCCGGGAAGAACCCCGCGCCGAGCTGGCTCTCCATGGACCAGGCGATCGCCCACTGCAGGCGCGGAATCGGGGTGTGGGAGTGGGCGAGCAACGACGGCGGATCTGAGCCGGACGTGGTGCTCGGCTGCGCCGGAGACGTCCCGACACTGGAAACGCTGGCCGCCGCGGACCTGCTACGCCGGCACCTTCCCGGACTGAAGGTGCGGGTCATCAACGTCGTTGACCTGATGCGGCTGCAGCCTGCCAGCGAACATCCGCACGGCCTCCCGGACAACGAGTTCGACATGCTCTTCACCCGCGACCGGCCGATCGTCTTCGCCTTCCACGGATACCCGTGGCTCATCCACCGGCTCACCTACCGGCGGGCCAACCACGACAACCTGCATGTGCGCGGGTACAAGGAAGAGGGGACCACCACGACGCCGTTCGACATGGTCATGCTCAACGACCTCGACCGGTACCACCTGGTGATCGACGTCATCGACCGGGTTCCCGGACTGGGAGTGGCGGGAGCCGGACTGCGCCAGCAGATGGTGGACGCACGGTTCTGGGCGCGGCACTACACCCGCGAGCACGGCGAGGATCCAGCGGAGCTCGGTAACTGGGCCTGGCCGTCCTGACCGGCCGCGACCACCCGCCACCGGAGGATGCCATGGAAGCTCTTACCCGTCGCTGGTATGCCGGCCTCGCCGGCCGGCACACCCGGGTGATCCTCAGCGACGGCGACGACCCGCGGACCATCCGCGCAGCGCAGCAGCTGGCCGCCACGACGCTGATCACGCCGGTGGTGCTCTCCGGCACCGTCAGCGCGGGGTCCGGAGTGGACGTGCTCGCCCCCGGCGACGCCCTCCGAGACGAGCGGATCGGCGGCTGCCTGGAGGCCGCGCTGTCAAGAACGCGGGTCCCGGCGGACGCCCGCGCCGAACTCGCCCGCGACCCGCTCTACCTCGGGGCGGCAGCGGTACGGGCCGGGCTGGCAGACGCCTGCGTGGGCGGGTCTGCCCGCCCGACCGCTGAGGTTATCCGGGCCGCGATCCGCGTCATCGGGCTATCCGCTGGCGCGACCACCATGACGAGCTGCTTCCTCATCGTGCTGCGTGACGGCCGCGTCTTCGGGTACGGCGACTGCGCGGTGATCCCTGACCCCGACGAGGAGCAGCTGGCCGAAATCGCGCTCTGGACAAGCCGCACCTTCCGCGAGCTGACCGGGCAGACGCCAGCAGTGGCGATGCTCTCGTTCTCCACCAAGGGAAGTGCTGATCATCCCCAGGTACGGCTGGTCCGCGCCGCAACCGAGCTGGTCCGGAACCGGGCACCCGAGCTGGCCGTGGACGGCGAGCTGCAGTTCGATGCCGCGTTCACCGACGCCGTCGCCAGCCATAAGGCGCCGGGTTCCCCCGTGGCGGGCCGGGCGAATGTGTTCGTCTTCCCGAACCTGAACGCCGGCAACATCGCCTACAAGATCACCGAGCGGCTGGCTAACGCGGCTGCCGTCGGCCCGATCCTGCAAGGCCTGGCGGCCCCGATGAATGACCTGTCCCGAGGCTGCAGCGTAGATGACATCATCATGGTGGCCCTGGCCAGCGCCGTGCAGGCGGCGAACCGGCTACCGGAGCCGGCCGCAGCCCGTACCCGCTGACGTCACCTCCCAGCCTGGCTGCTGGTCCAGGCAGCAGGCGGCACTGATCAGGGCCAGGTGGGTGAAAGCCTGCGGGAAGTTGCCCAGTGCCTCACCGGTGGGGCCGATTTCCTCGGAGTAGGGATGCCGGTAACAACGGACCCGCCAGCACTGCTCAAGTGTCCAGTTTCCTGAACGCGGCTGGCACGATGGGCGGGTGACGATCAGCGACCGGATCGAGGCGGGCCTGGCGCGAGCGGCGAGTCCTGACCGGGTTTCCCGGGCCGGGTGGCGGCTGGAGCAGGCCGAGCGGGAACGGGTGCGGGCGCTGGTCTCGGCGCGAGCCGAGGGGGGCTCGATTCGTAAGCTGGCCGCGGCGGCCGGGCTGTCACCCTCGCGGGTGCATCAGCTCGTGGCCGACGCCTGGCCTGGATGTGCTGGACGCAGCGCTGGGTGAGCT
>WNFD01001957.1_pt1 | contig 28261 bp, 16 predicted proteins | sample 5400491 | NCBI WGS metagenome assembly WNFD01 (sample SAMN13153343, study PRJNA577476) | soil metagenome | isolation source: 120 cm saprolite under Douglas fir tree site 2 hole 2 replicate 2 | place: USA:California | collected 2015-04-18
GGCAGCTCCTCCGCCCGCACCCGAGCCGCATTCAGCAGCTTTTCAAAAGCCGCCCCCCGCGCCTGCTTCGCCTCATACTCCGCCCAGGCTTCATCATGGATCAACCCCAGCCTCCTGCCATGCGGAGTCAGCCGGCTGTCCGCATTATCAATCCGCAGGTGCAGCCGAAACTCCGCCCGCGAAGTAAACATCCGGTACGGCTCATTCGTCCCTTTGCTGATCAGGTCGTCGATCAAAATGCCCGTGTAGGCCTCAGTGCGATCAAGCGTAAACGTCTCCGGCGTTTCGCCGCTCAAGGCTGCCCGCGCCGCCAGAGCCGCGTTGATCCCCGCCATCAGCCCCTGACACGCCGCCTCTTCATACCCGCTCGTCCCGTTGATCTGCCCTGCAAGATACAGCCCGGCAAATGACTTCACCCGCAGCGTACGATCCAGCTCCGTCGGATCGATCGCATCGTACTCGATCGCATAGCCAGGCCGCAGCATCTCTGCGTTTTCCAGCCCTGGTATTGAATGCACCATCGCCGCCTGGACCTCCATCGGCAAGCTCGTGCTCATGCCATTGATGTAGACCTCATGCGTATTCAAACCCTCCGGCTCCAGAAAAAACTGGTGCCGCGACTTCTCCGGAAACCGAACGATCTTGTCCTCGATCGACGGACAGTACCGCGGCCCAATCGCCGCAATCTGCCCCGTATACATCGGCGAACGATGCACATTCTCGCGAATCAGCCGCAGCGTCTCCGGCGTCGTATGCGCGATGTGGCACATGATCTGCCGTAGCGGAATCTCTTTCGTCCGAAAGCTGAACGGCGTAGGATCGCTATCGCCCGGCTGCTCCTCAAACTTGCTCCAGTCAATCGTCCGGCCATCGAGTCGTGGCGGCGTCCCCGTCTTCAACCGGCACTCTCGCAGTCCAAGCCGCTTCAAAGCCTCACCCAGCAAAACCGAAGCCGGCTCCCCACTCCGCCCCGCCGTGTACTGCTGCTCCCCACAATGAATCAGCCCATTCAAAAAAGTCCCCGTAGTCACAACCGTCGCCGCCGCATGGATCGTCCGTCCATCCCGCAGCTTCAAACCCCGCACCACCCGATTCGCGCCGACCTGCTGACTCGCTAACTCGCTGTCTTCCACAATCAGGTCCACAACCTCGGCCTGCTTGATGAAAAGATTCTTCTGCCCCTCCAGCACCTCACGCATCTTCACCCGGTAGAGCGCCTTATCGCACTGCGCCCGCGGAGACCACACCGCCGGCCCACGCGAAGTATTCAGCAGCCGAAACTGTATCCCCGTGGCATCTGCAACCTCGCCCATCACCCCACCCAGCGCATCTACCTCACGCACCAGATGCCCCTTCGCAATCCCACCGATCGCGGGATTACAACTCATCTGCGCAATCAAATCAAGATTCAGCGTAAAGATCGCCGTCCGCAGACCCATCCGCGCAGAAGCCATCGCCGCCTCGCACCCAGCGTGTCCCGCACCAACCACCACCACATCGAACTGTTCCGTAAAGCTCACACTTCTATTTTAGGCTCTCCGACGCATTTGCTTTACAACTCGCGCCCCAACAAACAACAATCAGCCATGCGCCCTCACTTCTTCCTTGCCTCCGCACTTTTGTGCGCTTCGTTTCCTCTCCCGCTTCACGCGCAACAACTCCCCGCGGCCATCACCACGGACCCTCCGCCCGACAAAGCCTATCCCGCCGCCATGGAGAGCTTCCAGATCCCCAGCCACGGAGCCATGCTCAACGCCCTCGCCTACATCGCCGAGGGAGCAGGACCGCACCCGGTCGTCCTCCTCCTTCACGGCTTCCCCGGTAACGAAAAGAATCTCGATCTCGCGCAAGCCATCCGCCGCGACGGCTGGGACGTCGTCTACTTCGACTACCGCGGCTCCTGGGGCTCACCCGGCGACTTCTCCTTCACCCACTCCATCGAAGACACCCAATCCGCCATCGCCTACCTGCGTGACGCGGCCCACGCGAAGAAACTGCGCTCCGACGCCGCATACATCGTTCTCATCGGCCACAGCATGGGCGGATTCATGGCGCGCTACGTCGGCGCGCAAGACCCAGCGATCAAAGCCGTCGGCCTGATCTCCGCAGCCGACATGGGCGTCGACAAGATGCAATCCCTCAAGCCCGCTCAGGAGGAGGAAGCGACAGCCCGTCTCGCCGCCCACTTCGCTGCCGAAGGCATGGCGCCCCTCGCCGGCTGCACCCCGGAGAGCCTCGCCAAAGAGATCATCGCGAACGCAGCAGTCTGGAACGTCCCCAACCTCGCTCCAAAGCTCGCCAGCCGCCCCGTCCTCGTCATCACCTCCGACGACGGCCTCGCACCATCCAACGACGCCTTCGTCGCCGCCCTTCATAAAGGCGGCGCGACCGACATCTCCACCGTCCATCTGACGACCGACCACTCCTACTCCGACCAGCGCATCGCCTTAGAAAAGGCCGTGCTGGAAGCCCTCGAACATCTGCAACACAAGTAGCAAAGAATTTTCGGGCCGCAGCAGACATTGACCACTCCTCGTCTCGAAGCATCTAACCAGCGCAAGGAGATCGAGCGCTTGAATACAGCAACTCTCATTCTCGGCAAATCCCTCTCGGGCCACCCTGCCCTCTCAACGCTTGCAATCTTTCACTTCAAGCGTGGTTGGTTCTTCGCGATCTTCGTCTTCTGCACGGTGCTCGTGCTCGCGAACCTGGTGCATTACATTCTGTTTCGCGTGCTGCACCGCAAAGAATCGATCAGCCACCCCCTCGGCTGGGGGTTGCAGCAACACCTGGGGAAACCCGCTCGCGCAATCTTTCTTCTGACCTGCCTGCTCATCGTCCTGCCCGTAATCCCTGAGCTGCCGAACAATATCGACGCCCTGCTGCGGCAAGTATTCATCATGTTGACGGTGGTCGCACTCGGCTGGTTCGCCATCGGCTGCATCTACGTACTTCAGGCCTTCCTGCTGCGGCGCTTCGACCTCACGGCCGAAAATAATTTCCGGGCCCGCCGCTTCCATACCCAGTTCCAACTCTTTCGACGCGTGCTCATCACCTTTGTCGTCGTCATCGACATCGGTGCTCTGCTGTGGACCTTCAACGATCCGCGCATCTGGCACTACGGCTCCGGCTTGCTCGCCTCCGCCGGCATCGCGTCGCTGATCATCGCCACCGCCGCCAAATCTACCGCCTCCAACTTCTTCGCGGGTCTCCAGATTGCCATCACCGAACCCATCCGCATCGACGATGTCGTCGTCATTCAAGGAGAATGGGGCCGTGTCGAAGAGATCAACTCGGCCTACGTCATCGTCAAAATATGGGACCTCCGCCGCCTCGTCGTTCCCCTGAGCTACTTCATCGAGAACTCCTTCCAGAACTGGACGCGTCACTCCTCAGACATCCTCGGCACCGCCTTTCTTTACGTCGACTACTCCATTCCATTGGAAGACCTGCGAAAACAGCTCGAGGCGATCGTCCATCCCTCGCCCTTGTGGGACGAGAAGGTCTGTGGCCTCCAGGTCACCAACCTCACCGACCGCTCCATGGAGTTGCGCTGCCTCATGAGCTCCCGCAACTCCAGCGAGAACTTTGATCTGCGGTGCCTGGTTCGCGAAAAAATGACCGCGTGGATCCAACAGAACTACCCCAACGCATTCCCCACAACGCGTTTCGCCACCCATTCCGACGTCCCTCCAGACCAGACTGGAGATCAGGGTCTCCTCCAACATCCCGCACAACAACCAGACCGACAGTTCCGGTCACTTTCCTGACGAGGTCGCAGCATGCTTACCCACAGCCCGCTCATAGCCTTCATCCCCACCAAAGACACGACACGCGCCCGCCGCTTCTACGAAAAAATCCTCGGCCTGCGCTTCATTAGCGACGACTCCTTCGCCATCGTCATGGACGCCAACGGAACCATGGTCCGCATCGTCCGCGTAGAAGACTTCACTCCCTTCCCCTTTACCATCCTCGGCTGGCAGGTCAACGACATCCACAAAATCATCGCCGAGATGACCGGCAAGGGTGTAGAGTTCACACGCTACCCCTACTTCGAGCAAAGCCCCGATGGTGTCTGGACCGCCCCGGGAGGCGCTAAGGTCGCATGGTTCACCGACCCCGATGGCAACACCCTCTCCATCTCGCAGCACTGAATCCCTCGCAGCACGCAACCTCTAGAACTCCACCCTGATTCCCAGCTGCACCTGCCGCTCCGGCGACTGCCCCGTCGACGCCGCGGTAAACGTCCCGAACGGCTGCACGTTCAACCCCTCCGCCGCCACCGTCGCCGCATTCTGAAAAATCAGCGGCGTCACGCCATTCGTCTCCGTGCCCACAAGAAACGCCCGCTGCATAATCGCCGAGTAATTCACACGGTTGGTCAGATTAAAGATCTCCACGCTCCCGCGCATCCGCACCCTCTCCGTCACATGCACGGCGCGGCTCACGCGCAGATCGAAACGCCCCGTATCCGGCAGCCGCAGCGTATTCCTCCCCACCGTCGGCAGATACGCCGCGCCACCCGCGCCATTGATGCTCTCATGTCCACCAGCCAGCCGCGTGCCTCCAAAGATGTCGAGACTGTACGGCCTGCCGCTCGACTCCGTAAAAAGCGGCGCAACCGTCCACCCATTCGCCGCAACCCGAATCCAACGCCTTTCGCCAGATAAAATCGGCTCCCAAACCGCACTCGCCAGGAATTTATGCGGATAGTTCAGCGCCGACAGCCCCTTGTCATACAACACATTGAAGGGATCGAACTGGGCATTCGTCCGTGGCGTAGCGCCGCCCTGCCCATAGTCGATGGCCTTCGCCCAGGTCCAGCTAGTCCGAAACTCAAAGCCTCCACGAAGCCGCCGCCGCGCCTCGAGCACCATCGCGTTGTACGTCGCATCCGCGTTCGAGACGATATCGGTCACCGGCCCAAAGCTCGTATTCACCCGCTGCGAATAGAACGGAACCACGAAGATCTCTCCGTCCCGCACTCCAACCGCACTCGTCCCTCCTTGCAGTTGAAACGTCTTCGTCGCCGTGGCCGGAGCGATATTGATATCGACAGAGTTCGGCAACTGCCGGTCGATATTCACCAGATACGTAGCGCTCGCAATCACTCCTGCACCAACTTCGCGCTCTATCGTCAAGCTGCCCTGCTGCACCGCCGGAAGCCGAAACCTGCGATCAAACACCATCGCCGAGGTCGTCGTCGTTATAGCAGAGGGCGGTGTCGTCAAGTAAGCGCATACATAGCCGAAGCCCTGGTTCGCCACCTGCGGACAATTTGTAACCGTAGTAGGTGTAATCAAAATATGTCTCGTCGAAGTAGCCATCGCCGTATCTACCAGCGCGCTCCGCACCGTCGCACCCGGCAGCCGCCCAAAGAAAAGACCATATCCAGCCCGCACAATACCACGGCCAGGCCCAAACGGCTCCCACACCACACCGAGGCGCGGCCCGAAGTTATTCCGGTCCTCAGGAAACACACTCGTCGCGCCTGTCTTACCGAACGCCGCATCCAGGACCGCATTCGGTTGCTGCGGCAAAGGCAAAAACTCATACTCATAACGCAACCCGGCATTCACCGTAAGCCCCGGTCTAACGCGCCAATTGTCCTGCAGAAACCCCGCCCACTCCTGCGTATCAAACGACACTGCCTGTTGCCCAAAGCTCTGCGTAAATGAGCGGAAGCAGAAATCATGCACCTTCGAAACGATCGATGGACACCCGCCATTCGGATAGGCGTTCACATTGAACGTATAGTCCGTAATCCAGTCCACCAGTCCGCCCGCGTGCCCCGATGTCGTCGAGCTGTCGTAGTGAAACGCCCCCTCCGTATTCGTCAGAGAACTAATGTTGTCATGCACCAAACTAAGATCGACGCCCGTCTGGATTTGATGGCGGCCACGCGTCCAGGTCACCATATCGGCAAGCTGCACCTTGTTCTCATCGGGAAACGACTTGCGCCCCAGCGAAGGTGAGCTCCCAAACGTAAATCCATTCGGCCCAATCGCGATCTCCGGCGCAAATCCACCCGGCCCCACCGCTGGCTCCTGCGGCAATGGAGCCTGCGCCTGTTCGTACTGCAAATCCCGGCCATACTGCACGCGCAGCTCCTCGCTGAGCCTCGGCGTTGCCTGCCACATCCATCGTCCCAGCAAAGCATCCACCTTGCCATAGGTGCTGCCCAGACTTGCCCTGCCGACATCCACCACAGGCGCCGACCGCACACCTGCCGGAGAACTCGACCGCGCCCGATCATACTGCACACTCACCCGGTGATGCTCCGTCGCCTGCCAGTCCACCTTGCCGAAGTTGACCGTCTGGCCCTGTCGCCGCGCAATCGTTCCCGTCAAACTGTCCAGGTAGTTCAACGCCGCATTCACCTTCGCCGGCGTCACGCCCCGGTTGCCCAGCAGTGCTCTCTGCGTCGGCGTCAGCGCATAGAAATTTGGGTCATTGGGTGTCGATATCGCCGGAAAGTCCCGCACCTGCTGGTCATACGCATAAAAGTAGAACAATTTATTCCGAACCATTGCACCGCCAACGCTGCCTCCAAACTGCTGCCGCAGGTCGTGAGGCTTCACCGCTCCACTCCCAACCACCCCATCGACATAGCTGGTTGCAATCGAGAAAGGATTCGTCGCGGCCAACGCACTCGTCCGAAACAAATAGAAGCCAGTCCCATGCAGATCGTTCGTCCCGCTCTTCGAAACCGTAGTGATAATGCCCCCCGCAGCATGGCCATACAGCGCCGAGTAGTTCTGCCCGCTCACACGAAACTCCCGCACCGCCTCCTGCGAAAACGTATAAGCCATTCCCGAGTGACGCCCATACCCGCCACCACCGGACGCGCTTCCTACCGTGATACGGCTCGTAACCCCCACCTCCGCCGCATCCTCGGCCTCCGCCCCACTCTCAATACCAGTCCCCCGCGGCACGGATCCGAAGCTCTGATCATCATCTCCGCCATCGATCCGGCTGCTGTTCTGCGTTGAAGCCACCCCGCGAAAACTCAGCAGCCCATCTCCTTCCGGATTCGCATTCGCCGTTGGCATCAACAGCGCAAACGTCTGCCAGCGTCGGCCATTCACCGGCAGCCGCTCGATCTCATCCGGAGTCACAACACTCCCAACCGCAGCCGACGACAGTTCGTCAACGCCCACCGCAACTGGGGAAGCCGCTGCCTGCACGGTCACAGAGGTCGCCACACCCCCCACCCGCATTCGCGCTTCCACCGACGTCACGCCTCCCACCTCGACCACCACCGGCTGCAGCGTCAACCCGGCAAACAGCGCATACTCCACCTCGACGCGGTACTCTCCCGCAGGCAGGTGCGCCACGAGAAAATCTCCCTTACCCCCCGTCGTCCCACGATTCATCGTTCCATCTGCGACGTTCTGCACCTGCACCACCGCGCCCACCAGCGCGGCCCCACTCCCATCAACGACAAAGCCGCTGATCGCACCATCCACCGAACTCTGCCCCCACGCGCACGTCTCTACCGTCGCAGCAGCACAGCACCACAACAAGCAGGCCCGGACAATCTTCCTTGCGACCGCGCCAGACTTCGCGCGTCCCACACACAACGACATTGACTCTCCGCGGAAATTCGTACCGCTCTACACCAAGCCACGGGAAATATTTACGAATAGGTTCAGCTCCTCCCCTGACCGTCCGGGGGCGGAACATCACAGCGACATAACTTCGGCACTACACGAAGATGATAAGAGATTAGCCGCAGACCGACGAAACTTCGAAAAGAAAGTGAGTAACCGCAAAGAGTCTCGCGAGCTGGACCGCTCTCAAAACAAAAGGGCGGCAGCCGAAGCCACCGCCCTTTGTCCAATCGATCTGTCCAATGAATCAATGTCTCGGTTAGAACTGCGCCCGGACGCCAAGCTGAATCTGCCTCGGAGCATACGAGAACCCGCTCGTGTTGGTAGCAGTTGCAGCGCCAAACGTGGGAACAGCGGTGGTGTAGGTGAGTGTGTTGGTTTTGGAGGCCGCTACACTGCCAACCGTATACGCGGTCGTATTGACCGTGGTCACGTTCTGATGGTTCGCGATATTGAAACTCTCAGCCAGAAACTCCAATTTGACCCGATCGGCCACGTTGAAGCGTTTGGACAGACGCAGATCCACCACAGTAGTTTTTGGCTGCTGCAGACCAAGTCGCTCGAAGCCTGGCAAGCGGAAAGTTCCATTGGAACCATTGACGCCGCCAAATCCAGCGATAACGCTTCCCGACGACGTATATCCGGGAGTTGAGGTGGTCGAGGTGAACCCGCCGGTAGTACCGATCGAGTAAGGAAGTCCGCTCTGGACCTGAAGGCCCGGAGAGGCCTCAAAGTCGTTCAGCAGATAGCTCTTCCAACCTGTGTACTTCCACGGCGCGGTGACGATGGCGCCCATCACGAGACGGTTAGGAATGTTCGTGATCGAATTGCCATACTCCGCCCGGATATTCTGGGGATCCAGAAGATTGTTCGCCACGGTGGCCGTCTGGTTGTTCTGCCCAAAGTCCAGCGCATGAGACCAGGTGTAATTTGCGTTGAACTGCAGGTGATTGGAGAAGCGGTGGTTGATCTGGGCGACCAGACCCTGATAGTTCGAGTTCACACCGCTGAAGATGTCCGTCAACGAACCAAAGTTGCAGTTAGGCCGTGCGCTGGTGCAGCCCGCGGTGGTGTTTCTCGGGTAAAACTTCGACGTAAAGGTCGAACCGTTGGGCAGAATCCCCTTGCCGGTGGAGTCAATCACGTTGTAGGTGATCGAGGTGGCGGGATTCAGATTGATGTCTGTGAAATTCGGCAGCCGGCGTCCGAGCGTTCCCAGCCAGGTCACGCTCATCACTGTGTTCCAGCCCAGGTCCTGCTCGACGGTAAGGTCGGCCTGATTGATCCATGGAGCCCTGAAGTTGCTGTCGAAGAAGACCGAGTTCGGCGCACCTGCCAGACTTCCAGTCGCGATGACCTGTGGAAAGGCCGGCGTAGAGTTCACAGTGAACTGACCCTGTGGCGATCCCGTGTTGACCAGTGCGTTGTAGATAGTGCCGTTGAGGATGCGAGCAAAAAACACGCCATAGCCGCCACGCAAAATCGTCTTCCCTGAGCCAAACACGTCGTAGGCAAATCCGACTCGCGGACCAATGTTCGTCTTGTTGGACGGCAGGACACCGGTCTGGGGAATAGCGGGAACGACCAGGGTGTTGAAAGGCGCCGGCAGCTTCTCATACTCATAGCGAAGGCCAGCAGTAACGGTCAGGGCCTTGGTGACTTTCCAGTTGTCCTCAGCGAAGAAGCCAAAGTCCCCGGTCTGAAACTCAACGCCCGGAATGCCGAAGCCCTGGACGTAGAGGCTGGTGTAGTTCTTAGCGCGGCTTGCAGTGGCCGCACTCTGCGAAAGATAAAAGTCGCTGAAATAGGCGGTGAGATTGGAGTAGGCATAGACGCCGAAGCCGGAAAAGAGATTGTTGATCCGGTCGTCGGTATGAACATAGTCTCCGCCAAACTTGACGTTATGCCTGCCGCGAACCCAGTTCAGAGTATCGGCAAGCTGCCAGCGGCGTTCATCCGGCAGCGCAGCGCGGTTCAGGAAGTTCGGTGTACCGAACGCAAACGCGTTGGTGATGGTAACGCTCGGCGGGGCGCCCAACGGGTTGGTATATCCGCCGCCGGTGGGTCCCATCAGGTAGGTCTTCTCATACGGGGTAGGCGTCTGGCCGTACTCAAACTCGAAGTCGCGTCCGTACTGGTAGCGAGCCTGGTTGCTGATGTGGTTCGTGATAACCGTATCCAGCTTGGCGATCCCAAACGTAACGTCCACGTAGTCGTTGCCAAAACTGCTGACGCCGTTGAACACGACAGCAGAAGTCTGGATTCCCGCCGGGGACGCCCAGCGCAGGCGATTGACCTCGAACGAAGCATGGTTCCGGGAGTTGACCTGCCAATCGATCTTCGGGAAGAAGATCGTCTGAGACCCCGTGCGTGGCACCGCACCCAGCATCGTGTTCAATCCAGCGATGCCATTGCTGTAGTTCGTCGCCGCAGCGGCATAGGTCGCGAGACCGAGGTTCGTCTGTAGCGTGCAGGCCGCGGCATCAATGGTGCTGGGTGCCGCTCCGCCCGTTCCGCCGCAGACTTTGCCGGCAGGGAGCGTCGCATCAGGCAGCGCATAGAAAGTGGTCGGATTGCTTGCAGCTGCGACCGCGGGAAAGTTCCGCTGGAACCGGTCGCCGGCAAAGAAGAAGAAGAGCTTGTCCCTGAAAATGGGCCCGCCGATCGCGCCCCCATACTGCTTGCGCACATCGACTGGTTTGAAGTGCTGCGCGACATAGGGACCACCCGGCGTCAGCTGGACGTTCTGGGTGGTGGTCGCAACCGACCCCGCCCATTCCGCGTCGCGGTCAAAAAAATAAAGCTCACCGTGAAATTGGTTGCCGCCACTCTTGGTGATCGAGTTGACGACACCGCCCGCCGAGCGGCCATACTCCACCGAGTAGTTCGACGTATTGACCTGGAACTCCTGAATGGAAGCCTTTGCTGTCGAGTAACCGGCGCGCGTACGGCCACGCTCCTCGGAGAAGTAAGCCTGATTGTCGTCGGCGCCATCCACGGTGACGTTGTTCATCAGCGTGCTCTGGCCGCGGAAGCTCAGCAGGCCAAAGCCGTTCGCGTCGGACACCACGCCCGGCGTAAGCAGCGCATAGGCCGACCAGCGGTAGTTGTTCACCGGCAAATCCTGAAGCGTGCGCTGGCTGATCACATTCGCAAGCTCTGGAGAGGTCGTGTTAAGCGCCGGCGCCTCGCTGGTCACCTCTACCGTTTGCGCCGTGCTTCCCACAGGCAGCTTCGGCGAGAGGTCCGTCAGCTGACCGACCTGCACAATCACCTCGGGGGACTTGAAGCTTTCAAAGCCCGTCGCTGTGACCGTCACCGTATAGGTCGAGGGCTGAAGATGAATCGCACGGAAAAAGCCCGAGTCATCTGTAACTACTACCTGCTCTGCATTGGTTGCGTTGTTGTGGATGGTTACCGTCGCCTTCGGAATCGCCAGACCGGACGAATCCTGCACCGTCCCGCCAATCGCGCCATCCACCGCCGACTGCCCATACCCGAAGGATCCAGCTCCCGCACACAACATCGCGATCAACAAAAATCGCACAACATTCTTCAGAATGATCGTTCGCATTTTCGGTCTCCTTAAAATCACAGCCGCCGCATACAGGTTCTTTTTCCTGCCTGTTATTCGGTCATGGATCGGTACGACTACATTCGCACACATCGATTAACAAATGATTACGGTGAGGTCCATCAGTATACGGAAAAGACCAAATTCCCCACAATCAAAACATTCGTTGCCACCCGCGCTCTCCCCAATGAGCAACAGAATCAGTAACCTGGCCACTTCCACACAAGCTTGTACACTGGAGATTGCATGTTTATTGATGAGGCACGAATCCGTATCAAAGCCGGTGACGGTGGCAACGGCTGCATGGCCTTCCGGCGCGAAAAATTTGTTCCCAAAGGCGGCCCCTCCGGCGGCGACGGCGGTCACGGCGGCGACGTCCTCATGTCCTCCTCCCTCAGCCACAACACCCTCGTCCACTTCCGCTTCAACCCAGAGCACAAGGCCCAGCGCGGAGGCCACGGCCTCGGCTCCAACTGCTCCGGCCAGGCCGGCGAACATACCACCCTCAAAGTCCCCGTCGGCACTCTCCTCTACGACGACCACACCGGCGATCTCATCCACGACTTCGCCCACCCCAACGAAACCATCGTCATCGCCAAAGGCGGACGAGGCGGACGCGGCAACCAGCACTTCGCCACCAGCACCCACCAGGCCCCGCGCGAGCACGAACTCGGCCGCGCCGGTGAAGAGCGCGCCTACCGCCTCGAGCTTCGCCTCCTCGCCGACGCCGGCCTCGTAGGCTACCCCAACGTCGGCAAGTCCACGCTCATCTCGCGCCTCTCCGCCGCCAAACCAAAGATCGCCAACTACGCCTTCACCACCCTCGAGCCAAATCTCGGCGTAGTCCAGGTCGGCGAATACCCCCACACTGAGTCCTACACCGTAGCCGACCTCCCTGGCCTCATCGAAGGCGCACACCTCGGCGCCGGCCTCGGCATCCAGTTCCTCAAACACATCGAGCGCACCAGCGTCATCGTCCACCTCGTCGACGTCTCCGACTCCAGCGCCGCTGTTTCCGGAAGCGCACGCCCAGACCCAGTGCACGACTATAAAGTCATCACCGAGGAACTCAAGAGCTTCGACCCCGCCCTAGCCGCCAAGCCCACCATCCTCGTCGCCGCAAAGGTCGACGTAGCCAATCCAGAAAAATTAAAAAAACTCACCGCGATGGCGAAGCGCCGCAAGCTCCCCTTCTACAAAATCAGTGCTGTCACCGGCGAAGGCATCGATGCCCTCAAGTACGCCATCGCCGAGATGGTCGCGGCCCACCGCACCATCGACCTCGAGCCACCACCACCCCTAACTCCCGTCAAGCTCAAGCCCAACTACCCTCCACCGCCAAACTCCGCAAGGGGCCGCGCGTAGTACCACCGGTCTGGTCGCTCACCGAGTCGAACGCACATCCACTGGCATCGCCACCACCGGCGAAGCGGGAAACAAACACACAATCCCCACCGCATAGATTGCCGCGCCAGTCCATGCCGGCGCCAGATGAGACACGATCAGGTAGTCCATCGGGTAGTGCACGCCGATCGCGCAACCAAACCCTGTCATTCCGCCAACCAGCAGCGCCTGCCACAAGGCAAGTGTCGGTCGCGCCTTCCATACAATCGCCAGCACTGTGAGTCCGCAACAGGCGAGGCCGCCGCCAAAACCCGCGCGATCATGCGCAATTAAAGGGACAAGGTGCGGATTGATCGCGTTCAGTTCTGCGGCGCTGAACCCGAGGTAGGTGATGTCCTGCGGCACAAAGACCACCGTCGAACCCAAAATCGTGATCACCGAGCCAGCCAGGGCCATGCCAGCCCCGACGAACAGCAGACACGCGCGTCCAAAGCCCACCCGCGTCCCCAGCGCCATCGGCATGCCTGGCCGAAGCAGGCTACGCCAGCTCTCACGCCGTGCTTCCAGAAGCCCATGGCTCTTCCAGATGCCGCCGATAAACAGCGGCAACAACGCGGCGGTGGCGACGCCGTGCCACGAATCCAGGTACCCGTAAATCCGGTACGCAAGGAAACTCAAAAACCCCACAATGCTTGAGAGCAGCAGCGTCCACCACGCCCACTCCTCCCCCTGGCGCAGCGGAAACGCCAGCAGCCACAGGTACAGCGCGCCGATCGCCAGCAGAGTGCCGCCAAACGAAACCCTGTCGTGGAAGATGAAGTGAACGATGCGGCACTGATGCAGATCACACAGCGCACGCGGCTGCATCCCGAGAAACGACACATCATGCGGCAGGAACGTACCCGTAGCCGACAGAAACAACGCAAAGATGCCCGAGAGCATCAGCCCCAGCGCCACCAGCATCAGCAACGGACGGCCGTCACCCACCAGCGCTGTCAGCAGTCCGATGGTGTCTTCCGCCGCGAAGGGAACTCTGGAGTCTCGGGTATTCATCTTTAGGTGAGCAGTAACACCGGCGATTCTACATGGACTGCATCTCCCATAACCCGCCCGCTGTCCGTGATAAGTTTGTGCCGCGGAGACAATTCATGCCCAGGCTGTCCTCTCGATCCCTCGCGGCCCCATTTCTGGCGCTCTGTCTACTCACAACCGCAGCTCAGGCTGCCCACCCCGTCGACCCCCTCCAGGTAAAGACCGACAAAGGCGTAGTCGAAGGCACACTCACCAACAACGATCAGGTTCGCGCCTTCAAGGGCATACCCTTCGCCGCCCCGCCCGTCGGCAATCTCCGCTGGCAGCCTCCACAACCCGCGGCGAAGTGGAAGGGTATCCGCCCCGCCAAAGACTTCGGCTCTCACTGCATCCAATCCGCCGGCTACCCCGACATGGTCTTCCACGACCCCGGCCCCAGCGAAGACTGCCTCACCCTCAACGTCTGGACACCCGCCGACGCCAAGCCCGGCACCCTCCCTGTCATGGTCTGGATCTACGGCGGCGGCTTCGTCAGCGGCGGCACCTCCGAGAACCGTCAGGACGGTCAGTTCCTCGCTCATCGCAACCTGGTCGTCGTCTCCATGAACTACCGCCTCGGCATCTTCGGCTTCTTCGCTCTCCCCGAACTCACCGAGGAGTCGCCTCACCACGCCTCCGGCAACTACGGCCTCCTCGATCAGACCGCAGCACTCGAGTGGGTCAAAAACAACATCGCCGCCTTCGGTGGAGATCCCAACAACGTCACCATCTTCGGCGAGTCCGCAGGCTCCATCGCCGTCAGCGCCCAAATGGCCTCGCCCCTCGCACGCGGTCTCTTCGCCAAGGCCATCGGCGAAAGCGGCGGAGCCCTTTACGGCAGCAGCGGCCTCAACTTCCCGTCCCGCGAGTCCGTCGAACAGCGCAACGCCGCATTCGACCAGGCCGTCTTCGGCAACGCCACCCTCGCCGACCTGCGCAAACTCTCGGCCGACAACATCCTCAAAGCCGCAACCGCGAAGATCGTCCCTCCCCCGCCCCGCTTCGGCCCCGACGTCGACGGCTACTTCCTCCCCGACTCCGTTCCCAATATCTACGCTGCCGGCAAGCAGGCGCACGTTCCGCTCCTCGCCGGTTGGAACGCCGACGAAGCCCGCGGCCAGGTCATCATGGCCAAAACCAAACCCACCCCCGCCAGCTTCGCCGCAACCGCCCAGACCGAGTTCGGCGACAACGCCCAGAAATTTCTCGCAGTCTATCCCGCAACCACAGACGCCGAAGCCCTCGCCTCAGCCGGCGACTACGCTGGCGATCGCTTCATCGACTACTCCACCTGGCGCTGGCTCGAAGCCCACGCAACCACCGGCAACGCCCCCGTCTTCCGTTACCGCCTCGACCTCGGCTCCCCCGGCGACAAAAACCACTCCGCGCTCCTCGGCGCCTTCCACTCCGACGACATCGAATACGTCTTCGGCACCCTCGACTCCCGCCCCGAAGCCGTCTGGCGTCCCGAAGACCGCAAGCTCGCCGAACAGATCGGCGCCTACTGGACCAACTTCGCCCGCACCGGCGACCCCAACGGCCCCGGCCTTCCCCACTGGCCCACCTACAACGCAGCGGACCAATGGCAGGTCATGCACCTCGACGCCACCTCCGAAGCCAAACCCGACACCCAACGCGCACGCTACCTCTTCCTCGACCAACTCTGGGGCAAACCCAAAAATTAGCATCGGGTGCCCCATGTTCGCGACAGCCTCATCGTCGCTAACGTGGGGAGTCTCTCTTCCCCCCCACAACCCGCCACCACCCCATCCCACCCTCAATCCACGCCGGGTGCGGGTGCCCCATTCATGCGGATCGCATGAGTGGGCATTCGCGCGGCAGCGCGAACCACTCCACCCAACCCAGAACACGTCCTTTCTCTCCGACGATCCCCACCCACACCGCGCCATCACCCACCAACAACCGGGTGCCCCATCTTCGGCGCGCATTTAGCGCCTAAGGTGGGGTCCAGCGTGAACCGGCAAGGTGCCCTTCGCAAAACGAACCGCATGACACATAGCGGCAACGTGCTAACCTCAACCCGGATGCCCCCGACAACGAATCACGACAAAAACAAGCTCTACTACGGCGACAACCTCGAAGTCCTTCGCGACTACATCCCCGACCAGTCCGTCGACCTCATCTACCTCGACCCGCCCTTCAACTCGCGTCAGGACTACAACGTCCTCTTCGCCGAAAAGGACGGCACCCGCTCCGCCTCCCAGATCACCGCCTTCAAAGACACCTGGGAGTGGAACGAAGAAGCCGCCCGCTCTTACGAAGAGGTCATTGAGCAAGGTGGCCGCGTAGCCGACGCCATGCGCGCCTTCCGCACCCTCCTCAACGGCTCCGACATGCTCGCCTACCTCGCCATGATGGCCCCACGCCTCGTCGAGCTACGCCGCGTCCTCAAAGAAACCGGCTCCATCTACCTCCACTGCGACCCCACCGCCAGCCACTACCTCAAGCTCCTCATGGATGGTGTGTTTGGCGCTCAGTGTTACCGCAGTGAAATCATCTGGAAGCGCACAAACACTCATAGCGACTCGAAACGATGGAGCGACGTTTCAGACTCTATCTTGTATTACGGCAAGTCAAGCGTCGTCATCTGGAACCCACCTTACGCAGAACACAGTGAGAAATACTTAGAAACGAAGTATCGCTATTCTGACGAGAAGGGTCGTTACAGACTCGACAACATGACCAGCCCAAGCCCTCGCCCGAATATGATGTACGAGTGGAAAGGATTTCCCTCTCCTCCATTGGGATGGAGATATTCCCGTGACACCATGGCGAAGCTCGATGACGAGGGAAGGATCTGGTATCCAGATAGTCTTTCAAAACGGCCTCAGCTAAAGCGTTACTTAGAAAAATCATCGGGTGTGCTGATGGGCAATGTATGGACTGACATCTTTCCCATCAACTCACAAGCCCAAGAACGCCTCGGCTACCCCACCCAAAAACCCGAAGCTCTCCTCGAACGCATCCTCCGCGCCAGTTCCAACGAAGGCGACGTAGTCCTCGACCCATTCTGCGGCTGCGGAACCACCGTGCAGGTAGCCCAAAGGCTCAACCGCCGCTGGATCGGCATCGATATCACTCACCTCGCCATCGGCCTCATCAAAACTCGCCTCGACGACTCCTTCGGTCACGACATCCGCAAAACCTACGAGGTCATCGGCGAACCCACCGACGTAGCCGGAGCCGCGCAACTCGCCGAAGAGAACAAATACCAGTTCCAATACTGGGCGCTAGGCCTCTGCGGAGCCCGCCCCACCGAAGGCATCAAAAAAGGAGCAGACCGCGGCATCGACGGCCGCCTCTACTTCCACGACGACCGCTCCGGCGACTCCAAACAGATCATCTTCTCCGTCAAAGGCGGCCACAACATCGGCGTCTCCGAAGTCCGCGACCTCATCGGCGTCCTACAGCGCGAACGCGCCGACATCGGCGTTTACATCTCCTTCGAAGAGCCCACCAAACCCATGCAGAAGGAAGCCGCCGAAGCCGGCTTCTACACCTCGCACGACGGCAGCCGCTACCCCCGCCTCCAACTCCTCACCATCAAAGACCTCCTCGAAGGCAACAAGAACGTCCAGCGTCCCCTCCACGTCCGCGAAGTCACCTTCAAAAAGGCCCCCCGCTCCCGCCCCGACGCCGCAACCAAACTCGCCCTCAACTTCAACGACGACTAAGCCACAAAAGCGGGTGCCCACCGGATCGGGCAACATTCTCTTCGACCGCGGAAACGACGCTTAGTGCCGGGTACCCATTCAAACGGTCTCATCGCAAGAGTGGCAATCGCGCAAAGCGCGATCCGCTTTGCTTAAGGGCACGGCTTCAGCCGTGCCGTAAATCGCCGCGCCGAAGGCGCTACCGCTCTGCCGAAGGCCGGAGCGAAGCCCGAAGGGCGCAACGACTGAATTGCACTCTTCCCTCCGCCAACAACTTCCGCCCCGCCACTGAGGAATCAACAATCGCAACCCAGAGTTACAGCGGCAAGACGATACACTCAAACCCAGCCGCGAATGAGACCCTGCAAATACCTCGACGAGCTGATCGACTACGGCGGCGAACCCTACACCCGCGCCGAAGCCATCGCCGACATGCAGCAAAGCGGAATCGACCAGCCCTGCATCGACCGCTGGCTCCAGGGCTATGAACACGCCCAGCCGCTCCGCGAACGGCGTCAACGCATCACCCTCAAGCTCTATCTGACACCAGCCGGCTAACTCACCAGAACCACAAACCGGAAGGGGCACGGCTTCAGAGCCTGCTGAAAAACCCTGTTTTGCTTAAGGGCACGGATTCATCCGTGCCGTAAGTGCTTCACTTGCGTTCCGGCTTTAGCCGCTGGGGTCTGCTTTTCGGTTCCCACCCCGACTTTTTCAGCACCCTGTTCAGCCGTGCCGAAACAAGCCGGGCCGAAGGCCCTACCGCTCTGCCGAAGGCAGGAGCGTAGCCCGAAGGGTGAAGCGACTGATTTTATTGCCCTTGTTCTTGCTGTTATTTTTTATTTGCCATTTTCTGCCCAAAAATCGCATGTCAAGCCCGCAAACCAGCTAACTCCCAACAAACCAACAACATCCGCGTGAAATTTAGTTCCACCCAATCCTTTATAATTAAAATAGAAATCAAGAGAAGCCCCGGGCGAAAGCCGGGGCTTTTCCTGTTAGGAAAGGAAATCACCCATAAGTCCTTTGCCTGGACAAATTTAGCCGTAACCCCTTTATTATGACATTTTTGCGAGCCATGACCCACCGTAAACCACTGAATACAGGAAATTTACGCCCGGGCAATGGGGGGGGGTACCCCCCCTTCAACATGCGATATTCGCCCATCCCGCAGACGGAAAAGCTCACCCCGCCACACCACCGTATCGCCGGCAAAGCTCCATGCCCAGAACCACAACCCGAAGAAATCGCGCAGCGGCAACAGCCAAAGGTCACGCAACACCTGCCCGTCCCGCAGCACCCCAACCCCAACCGACAAAGCCACCGCCACCCGCGCCAGCGCCACCACGCTCAGCAGCGAAAAACTCCACAGCGCAAACCCACTCGCAACACAGGTCATCATCGCCCACGGCAAAGCATACGTAATCCCCAACCCCACATACCCCACCTTGCGCGAGTCCCGCGTCGACCGCGCCCACCGCAACTGATGATCTCGGAACCCGCCAAAGTTGTAAGCAGGCACCGTCGTCTCCACCACCTCGCCGCACAACTCCACACGATAACCCGCCTTCGCGATGCGCTCTCCCATCTCGTAGTCATCCGCGAGATACTCCACCAGCGGCTCCAGCCCACCAGCCTTCGCCAGCGCAGTCTTCGACATCGCCAGCGTGGAACCAAGACCAAAGCGAATGCCGCCTTCAAGCCATCGCGCAGCCAGAACGCCAGGCAGAAAGTCGGTCGAGATTCCCAGCGCCTCCAGCCGAGACCAGACAGACCAGAGCGTCGTCGCCGGTCCGCCCTCTGCCGTGCGGCCGATATAAGGAGCCGTCACCATCCCCACCCGCCCATCCGCAAAACACTCCATGACCCGCAACAAATAAAACGGAGATACGTAAATGTCACTGTCATTAATAAGCACATGCTCATACCGCGCCTCGCGCAGCATCTGCACCAGGTTGCTCACCTTGCCCGATGTCCCCAGCCGTTCGCGACACTCAACCAGCCGAATCGCGCAGTCCGGAAACTCCGCCCGCAGCCGCTCGATCTCCCCCACAGCAGGATCGTCAACGCTGCTCACGCCAAAGATGATCTCGAAGTTGCCTGCATATAGCTGCCTGCAATGGCTCACCAGACCGGCATACATCCGCGGGTCCACACCCTTCACCGGCTTCAGAATGCTGACATCGGGAGCAAACTCGCGATCGAGCTTCCTGCCTCGCCAGGCGTGCACGAAATCCCGGGCTCCCCACAGCGCAAGCAGCAGATAAGCCAGCCCGGCAAGCGTCAACAGCGCCGTCACCACCTCAACAACCGTAGCCAGCATCCATCCAGTTTACAAGGATATATCGAGCCAAAGGATAGGCGAACAAGACAAGCGTTTTGTCTGCTATTCCCTACTCCCTACTCCCTATTCCCTGCCTCATTCATAACGCAGCGCATCGATCGGATTCAGATTCGCCGCCTTCCACGCCGGATAGATGCCGAAGATCAGGCCAATCGCGCAGGAGCTCAAAAATGCCACCGTGACCCAAAGCGTGGACAGGGCTGATGGGAACCAAATGCTGACGACCAGCGCGAGTCCGCTGCCGATACACAGGCCGATGACTCCGCCAACCGCGCACAGGGTGATCGCCTCCAGCGTGAACTGCGTCAGAATCCTCTGCTTCGACGCTCCAATCGCTTTGCGCACACCGATCTCCCGCGTTCGCTCCGTCACGCTGACAAGCATGATGTTCATCACGCCCACTCCGCCGACCAGCAGCGCCACGCTGGAAAGAGCAAACAGCAAGAGGAACAAGCCGCTGGTGATGTTGTTCCAGAGACGAGTGAGCGAGTCGGTTCCGAAGATGGCAAAGTTGTCGGGCGCGGCGTTAGGTACCTTTCGCCGCCGCCGCAGCAACTCCGTCAACTCATCCTGCACCAGCGCCTTGTTCTTCTGGTCGTCGAACTTCAGGCTGATCCAGTAATCCAGCACCTCGGGATGAATCTTGTGAAACGTAGTCACGGGAAAATACGCTTTGTTGTCCTCCGGGTTCTTCCCTCCGCCAAAGGCCTGCTTCCGTTTGTCCATCACCCCCACCACAGTAAACACCATGCCCGCGATGGCCACGTCCTTGCCCACCGGACTCACCGTGCCGAACAGCGTATCCGCCGTATCGTTTCCCAGCACCACAACGTTCGCCGCCCGCTCCACGTCGCCATCGGTGAAGAATCGGCCATCCTTCAGGTCGAGCTGATACACATCCTTCACGCTCGCCGTGTCCCCCTCCAGGATCGTCCCCTCCATCTTCTTGGTGCCAAACTTCACCGCCACGGTGCCCTGCATCCCCCGCTGGTCCCGCCATTGCAATCCCGGCGTCACCGCCACCACATGCGGCAGGTCCTTCATCGCCATCGCGTCGTCATAGGTCAATTGCTTGCGCGTCAGCATCTCCGTCGTCGGCCGCACCCCCCAGCGACTCCACCAGGCCCGACACACTCGAGTTCAACCCATTGATCACCGACGAGATCACAATTACCGTCATCACGCCGATCACAATCCCCAGAATCGTCAGCCCGCTGCGCAGCTTGTTCGCCCGCAGCGTATCGAGCGCCATCGTTATCGTCTCTTTCGTATCGGCAATCTGCATCAACGGCCTCCCTTGCCCTTAGTCCGCGCCCTCTGTACCTGCCCAACTCGTAGCTCACTCCGCTCTCAGCGCCACAATCGGATCCAGCAGCGCCGCCTTCCGCGCTGGATAGACACCGAAGAAGATTCCCGTGCCAGTGGCCATCACCAGCCCGGCAAGCACACTCCACACCGCAACCGTCGAAGGAAATCCCGCTAGAATCGTAATCGCCTGCGCCACCAGGATTCCCCCGACGACGCCGAACACACCACCCACCAGCGCCATTGTCCCCGACTCGATCAGAAACTGCATCAGGATGTCTTTCGGCCGCGCGCCCAACGCCTTCCGTATTCCGATCTCACGTGTCCGCTCGGTCACGCTCACCAGCATGATGTTCATGATCACAATGCCCCCGACCACCAGCGAGATTAGCGCCACCGCCCCGGCCACCGCCCCGAACGATCGCGTCACCGTGCTGAAGAATCCCACCAGCGTATTGTTCGTATCCAGCTCAAATGAATCCTCCGCTCCCGGAGCGTCGTGCCGTCGCGACCGCACCAGCACTCTCACCTCGTCCGCCGCTGTCTCGAGGATCGGTCCAGCCTCTCCCGCCTTTACATAGATCGTCAGCGTCTTCGCCGTCCCATAGCTCTTCTGAAACGCCGTCAGCGGCACTGCGACCCAGTTGTCCTGGCTTGCACCAAACGTGCTCCCCTGCTTCTCGCTGATGCCGATCACGGTGTATGGAGTGCCGTCTACTCGCAACTCTTGCCCGAGCGGATCCATTCCTTCAAAAAGATGGTCCTGAATATCGGTCCCGATGATCGCCACATGTGAGGCGTGTTCTTCGTCTGCCTCCGTGAACCCGCGCCCCTGCATGATGTCCAGGTTCTGCAGCGCAGGCATCTGCCACGTATAACCCCGTATGCTGGTATCGGTCGTGGACTGCGTCCCTCGCACGATCTTTCCAGTCACCGCCTGCTGCGCGCCAATACCTAAGCAGTGCTTGCAGTTCGCCTCCACATACTTAAAATCGGGGAACAGGATGTCCTTCCGCTTCTGATACCGCTGATAATCCTCCGGGCTTGTGATGATCTGTGGCATCTTCGAAACCGTGAACACGTCCGCGCCATAACGGGCGAACTTGGTCGTAACGTAGGTATTGGCGCCGTTCACCAGCGTCACTACCGCGATCACGCTGGCAACGCCGATGACAACGCCTAGTAGCGTCAGTACCGAACGCAGCTTGTTCGCCCACAGCGACTGCAGCGCGACCTTTACCGCCTCTTTAAATTCCATTGCTCTGTCTTCCCCTGGATTTCCTGAGACTACCAGCCGGAGGCCTGCAAAGCGAGGCCTAACCTGCTCTCTTCTACGCAATTAGACGGGGTTTTGTTCGCTTCGTGGGATACACTTGTAGTTGCAGGCGGCTGGATGATCGCTGCCGCCTTCACCACGAGGCTTAGGCCTCACGGTGTTAGACGGGGGAGGAAAGTCCGAACTCCGCAGGGCAGTGTGCCGGATAACGTCCGGGACGGCCGCTTCAAGGCGGCTGGACGGCTAGTGCAACAGAGAATATACCGCCCTAAGTTGGTGATTTGCTTCGGCAAATCCGCACGCGGCTTAGGGTAAGGGTGAAAAGGTGCGGTAAGAGCGCACCGCGCGGGCAGTAATGACCGCGGCAGGGTAAACCCCACACGGAGCAAGACCAAATAGGCAGGGATCTCGCCGCTTCTCTCCAGGCGGCGATGAGCGTATCGGCCCGATGCGCCCAGGCGGAGAGACTCAGCTGTAGATTCAACAGCTTGGGAGCCGGAACCTGCGGGTAGGTTGCTAAAGCGCCGCAGTAATGCGTCGCGTAGAGGAATGATCGTCTAGAACAGAATTCGGCTTACGGGCCGTCTGCAGACCGATGACCCCGGGACCGCAAAAACGGTTTCGGGGTCTTCTTTTTTTTGTTTATTTTTTGGAGGCGAAAAAGGGCGTTTTTGCTGGGGTTTTTCGAATTTTGGGTGTGCAGAACGTGGTTTTTTAATGGTTACATCGTGGTGGATTTGTGGTGAAAACGTGGCTGGAAACGACAGCAAATCCTGCGGCTAAAATTTTCCACCTTTTTGAAATCTATTTTTGCCCACTCAAGGCTAAGGGTGACTATAGCAATTTCACAGATAGTGTGATGTAAAGACGAACGCAAAGGACACTGAGAAAAACGCAAAGGACGCCAAGGAACCCTTGCGATGCCGCATTACACCTACTGTGAGAATGCTCTAGGGAAACGTCGGCAAGAAGGTTCGAGAGATAGAGGCGGGATTGGGTGCATCGGGATCCTTCGCTGCGCTCACAGGATGACAGCAAGGACAGGCAGCCGCAAACACTAACGACAAAATACCAGGGCGCGGTTGTGGCGGGGATAGGGGCTGGTGGAGAAGCGGATTTCTCCGCTGCGGCGGCAAATGCGCCGCCTTCGGTCGAAATGACGGGGCTTTTGGTTGGGTGGGCTTTGGTTGGGAGGAGAGCGACGACGGAGGTTTGTCAGCGGATGGCGGCCATGGCGGCGCGGAAGAGAAGTTCGAAGTCGTGGGCTGTGTTGGGTTCTTTGGCGATGGCGGTCTCGATCGCTTTTTGCGCGGCGGGGCGGGGGTAGCCGAGGTTGACCAAGGCGGAGAGGGCGTCGTCGCCGGCTTGTCCAGCAGCACCGTGGTGCGGGCCTCCGGCAGTGGTGGGGATGGCTGCGGCGAGATCGTCGAGCTTGTCTTTGAGTTCGAGGACGACGCGCTCGGCCGTTTTCTTGCCGATGCCGGGGATGCGGGTGAGGGTGGCGTGGTCGCCGGAACGAATGGCGGTGACGAGGCGATCGGAGCTGATGCCGCTCAAGACGGTGATGGCGAGCTTGGGGCCGATGCCGCTGATGGTGAGAAGCTTCTCGAAGAGGCGTTTTTCCTGCGTTTCAGAGAAGCCGAAGAGGGCGATCTGGTCTTCGCGGACGTGAGTGTGGATGTGCAGGTTGGCTTCGACGCCCTCGCTGGGGAGGGCGGAGAAGGTGGCGACGCTAATGGTGACATCGTAGCCCACGCCGGCGCACTCGACGATGGCCTGGTTCGGGGTTTTGGAGAAGAGACGTCCGCGGAGGTGAGCAATCATGCCTGGCTGATTGTAGCGTGCTGTGATTCAGACTGGACAGAATATGACCGTCCCGCAGCTGATTGACGAGTTCCTGCATGTCGGGAGCGATGCCTGGTAGAGAACGCCGATTCCTGATCACAAGCGCGGTTACGGTTCCTTCTCTCCGCACTCCTGCTCCTGCAGGAATTCGAGATTCAGCCGATCGGTCTGCAGAACCTGTCAGTATTAACAATAGCAAGTTACTGTTCTGTTCTCTCGCAGCGACAATCTAGTGTCCTGAATCTAAATTTCGCGGCATAAATATTTCGAGATTAATATCTGGTGCAAACAGTTGAAACAGCAGATCCCTCCACTCCGCTTCGCTCCGGTCGGGATGACACATCATGTGGGGGGCGAACTCTAGACTCGGGACACTAGAACCTGTTTTATTGCCCGGTTATCTTTGGAGGTTAGCGTTGATGGTCTAGCGGCTGCCAGACTTTGTGTCGGGAAGGCCACAGAAGAGCTACAATCCCCCTGTCACCTTATGGGCCCCTGCTTAGCGGCAATCGACGCAGTACGTACGTACTCCACCCTGACTCCGCCACCGCGATGAAAGCGCGTGATCGAAATGTTGACCGGACAAGCGACCGGACGATCGTGCAACGACAACTCCTCCCGGACGTATGTTCCTGCGTCCGAAAGGAATGTGAAGCAGCTGCGGGTTGCGTCGTCATGGGATTGCCCCAACCGACTTTCTGCATCTGTCTGGTTTGTAGTTCTTGGCATTCTTTTGTGCGTCCTCATACCTCCGGCTGCCGCGGCACAGCCGGCTGTGAAGAACGTACTCGTGCTGCACAACTGGGCCAGTCTCCCTCAGTCCTGGGGCTTAATGCAATCCACCGTGCGGGCTCGTGTTCCGGGGCAGATCAACTTCTATACCGCGTCGGTCGAAAACCCGCAATTCGACGACGAAGGTTATCGGGAGAGCCTGGCAGAGACTCTCCGCCGCGGGTACGGTGGGGTAAAGCTGGACGTTGTGGTTGCAGCGACCTATCCGGTGCTTCAATTCGCGATGCAATACCGTGACCAGATGTTTCCGGGGGTGCCGATCGTCTTTACCGATGTCAGCCGCCAGGAAGCGCAGAAGATGTGGCCTGACGTCACCGGTGTGATCAGTCCTGTGGGGATGCGGGAAACGATCGATCTCGCGCTTGATCTTCATCCAGATACAAGTTCGGTCGCAATCGTCACCGGGGTTACGGAGTGGGACAAGTACTGGTTGGCCGTTGCGCACTCCGAACTTCTCCGCCATCAGGATAAGGTGAGAGCGATCGACATCATCGGACCTGCAGGCAGTCAGATCCTTGAGAAAGTTGCTGAACTTCCTCCTCATACTGTGGCTTTGTTTCAGCTCAGGCCAGATGACTTTACTCAGCCGGCGGTCGACCCGATTGACGTCCTCGCTGCGGTCGCACAACGCGTGCCGACCTATTCCGCCTGGCAAGGGCTTGCTTTGGGTCGTGGGGGCGTTGGTGGAGCGTACCGTGACTTGCCGAAAGACGCTGTGTTGAATGGGAAAATCGTGGCTCGGGTGTTGTCAGGGGAACGGCCGGGGAATATTCCCATCGTGCACGACTCCGATCTTAAGGTCCACGTGGACTGGCGGGCGCTTCAACGCTGGCACATTCCGGAATCGGCGCTGCCGCGAGGCAGCGTCATCGAGTACCGGCAGCCTACCTTTTGGCAGCGCGACCGGAAATACATCATGATTGCCATGGTCCTGATTGTCGCTCAGGCCTTGTTGATTGCGGGCTTGCTGTGGCAGCGAGGGCGCAAACGGAAGGCCGAAGCTGTGCTGGGCGAGAGCGAAGAGCGCTTCCGAGTGATGGCCGATACCACCCCATCGCTTGTCTGGATGTGCGACGAACGAGGCCGCATTACTTACCTGAATGGCCGCCGACTCGCGTTTACAGGCCCGGATCCGGACACAGGGTACGGCGACAATTGGATCACCTACGTTCATCCCGACGATGTAGAGCGTATGTTAGGCACCCTGTATGAGGCGTTGAAGGTCAAACAGCCATTTTCGCAAGAGTACCGTCTGCGTCGAAGCGATGGAGTCTACCGTTGGATGTTCGATGTTGCATCCCCACGGGTGAACGGGGATGGATCGTTTGGAGGATTTATCGGCTCGGCGATTGACACCACCGATCATAAGCTTGCCCAGCAGGCGCTTGAAAAAGTAAGCGGTCAACTGATCGAAGCGCAGGAGAAGGAACGCAGCCGCATTGCAAGAGATCTGCACGATGACATTTGCCAGCGGCTGGCACTTCTGGCAATGGAAATTGGACAGGCAAATCGCACTTCGAATGGGCCCCTTGGCGCGACAAGACAAAATCTGGAAGATATCCAGAAACACTGCTCTGAAATTGCTGGTGATGTTCAATCTCTGTCGCACCAGCTGCACTCCGCCACACTCGACTACCTTGGCGTTGTGGCTGCTGTAAGAGCCTTCTGCAGCGAGGTCTCTAAACAACACCAGGTAAGTGTCGCGTTCACCGAGACGAAGGTACCGAAGCATCTGCCGAAAGATATCTCGCTGTGCCTGTTCCGAATCGCCCAGGAAGCTCTGCATAACGCGGTGAAGTATAGCGGAACCAAGCAATTCTCCGTGGCCTTATTCGCCATAGAGGAAGAGGTTCAACTCGTCGTGCGAGACGCAGGCGCAGGCTTTGACGTTGAAGAAGCGAAGAAGAATCGAGGGCTAGGCCTGGTGAGTATGCAGGAACGAATCCATCTGGTGCATGGAAGATTTGCCGTCGACTCGAAGCCCGGTAAGGGAACAAGAGTCTTTGCTGCCGTGCCTTTCGTCGCTGAAGAGGAACGCTCTTCAGAGGATGCGCCGGGTAAGAAGGCCGGCAGCGCGCAGGAAGTGGCATGAGTCCAACAAGCCCCAAATGTCCCAATTGATGCGGTTCCCATCCGACGTGATCGACCCTATTGATCGTTGTCCCTTGCCAATTTGTCGTAATCCGCCGCTTGGCTGTGAACGACCCTGACGCCCTCACGCGACCCTCGTTTTGCAGCGTCAGGTTTCCCTTGAAATGCTGGGGAACTGGTGTATGTGAGACCATTCCATTGGACAGAGGATGGGTATGAGTAACGGACGTGTGAAGGTTACGGTTGGGGTTTGCGGCGGGATTGCGGCGTATAAGTCGGTGGAGCTGGTGCGCCTGCTGCAGGATGCCGGATACGATCCCCATGTGGTGATGACGAAGGCGGCGGAGGAGTTTGTGCGGCCGCTGACGTTTGCGGCGATCTCCGGACATAAGGTGATTACGAGTTTGTGGGGTGAGGATGCTGGGGCGGTCTCGGAGGATGACGAGTCGTCGATTGAACATATTTGGGAGGCGCAGACGACGAAGCTGTTGATTGTCGCTCCGGCGACGGCGGATATGCTGGCGAAGTTTTCGCATGGACTGGCGGATGATTTTCTGTCGACGATGTTTCTTGCGACGACGGCGCCGGTGGTTGTGGCTCCGGCGATGAATGTGAATATGTGGGAGCATCCGGCGACGAGGGCGAACGTGGAGACGTTGCGGGCTCGTGGAGTGAAGGTGATCGAGCCGGGCAGTGGGTATCTGGCGTGCGGGATGGTCGGAGGCGGCAGGCTGGCGGAGCCGGCGGCGATTGCGGCGGTGGTTTCGGAGACACTGGCCGGGGGCGGTGCGAATGACTACCTTGGCCTTGCGGAGAATACCGTTGCTTCCAGTCAGGCACGGGAGCCTGATTTTGCCGGAGAGACGGTGCTGGTGACGGCGGGAGGAACACGGGAGGCGATCGATCCAGTGCGGTTTATTGGGAATCGTTCGAGCGGAAAGATGGGGTATGCGGTTGCGGAGGCGGCGCGGAGGCGTGGAGCGCGTGTGATTTTGATCACTGCTCCTACAGGCTTGCAGGAACCAGCTGGGGTTGAGGTGGTGCGGGTCGTGAGTGCTGAGGAGATGCGATCCGCGGTGATGAAGCGGCTGCGTGAGGCTACGATCGTGGTGATGGCGGCGGCGGTGAGTGATTACCGTGTGAGGAGCGTTGCGGCACAGAAGATCAAGCGCGAGGCGGCGAGGGCCGTGATACTCGAGCTTGAGGCTACGGAAGATATTCTGCGCGAGGTGGTGGCACAACGAGTTGTGGGAACCATCGTTGTGGGATTTGCGGCGGAGACCGAAGATGCGCTGGCCAACGGACGCGCGAAGCTTGAAGGCAAGGGTGTCG
>WNFD01000996.1_pt1 | contig 28260 bp, 23 predicted proteins | sample 5400491 | NCBI WGS metagenome assembly WNFD01 (sample SAMN13153343, study PRJNA577476) | soil metagenome | isolation source: 120 cm saprolite under Douglas fir tree site 2 hole 2 replicate 2 | place: USA:California | collected 2015-04-18
GTAGTCTCCGCGTGGGCGCGTTCGCGAATGCCTGAAAAGATGACAGTCCCGAGAACGATGACTGCGGCCACCAGACCAGCCAACAACCAGGGTGACGACGGTTTCGACGGTGGGTCCGCAGGAAGTTCAATGCAATGTCATTGAGTTGAGGTTCGGTGAGATTCTTCCCTGAAAGGCCAAGCTGCAAAACGGGAACTGTAGAGGCGCTGTAATTGATAATCAAGGGAGGAAGTGCGCCCGGAGGCAAATAGCGAAGAATAGTCTGAGACACTGCTGTGACCTGTGCATTGGCACGGTCGATGCTGGCGGTCGGCTGCAAATATATTTTGACGATCGCCGTTCCGTTCACCGTGGTGGACTCAAGATGCTCAATGTTGTCGACCGTCGTGGTGAGGAGGCGCTCATAGACTGTAGTGATACGCCCTTCGGTCTCTTCCGGGCTAAGGCCGGTGTAGGTCCAAGCCACGGCGACAACAGGAATATTGATGCTCGGAAAGATGTCCGTCGGCGTCCTCAAAATGACTACCGGGGCCAGGATAAGAATGAGTAGTGCCAAAACGATAAAGGTAGAGGGCCGGTTCAGCGCGATCTTGACAATCCACATTTCAGTTTCCTCGAATCTTGCCAACAGTTCTCGAGCAATCTAAGTCCGAACGATAAGCAACTGCGACACGCGTAGGCTTGCGGGCCGGCAAAGCGAAATCCATCTTCTCTTACCGTTTGCTGTGCCATGGGGCTATTCCTTTGCCACACTCCGTTAGACAATTCGGGCTCTAATTGGGCATCGGCAAAGAATTAAGCCTAACCTAAGGAGCATTCCATGGAACCGATAGTTCTTAGTCTAGTGACGTTTACTAGATGGGCAGAGGAAACCACGAAGTACCTGTGCTCTTTTGCGCAGCGGCGAACCATTCTCGGTTTGATCAGTCTCGCCCTTGGCGGAATAGTTCCGCTCGCAGTGGCACAGGATGCGATTCCTCCTGAGTCGTCAACATTGTCTGCGGCAGCAGCTGGCCATGGCAATCGCGTTCGGAATATTGTTTTGGTTCACGGCGCCTGGGCAGATGGTTCTGGCTGGAAAGGTGTTCACGACTTCCTTGTCAAGGATGGCTGCAACGTCAGCAGCCCATAAACTGAAATTTACCAACGGCCCATTCGAGTCCCAACGATCGAGTGGGCCAAGTCTTTTAAGACCCCAGTTTTTTGATGAATTAGTGTCAGCCTTGATCAGTGAGTGACAAGCCCCCGTTCTCGACAGCGGAGAGGTAATCGTCGAGCTCATTGTGCGAAAAGATTGAGGGGGACGGCCTCACCCATGGCGCGATATCCTGCGGGCGACGGATGCAAATGATCACCGCTATCGTAGACGGGGAGCATTCGATCGGGATGTTGCGGATCGGCCACGACCTTGTCGAAATCGATTAGCGCGTCGAACTGTCCCGCGGTTCTAATCCAATGGTTCACGGCCTGCCGATCGGCTTCACTTAGCGGGCCAGGATGGTAGTAGTCCGACCCCACATATGGTGTGATCGTTGCTCCAATCACGCGGAGTCCATGCGCATGCGCGCGCAAGATGAGCTGGTTGTAGGCGGCGAGAATGCGCTTCACAAGCGCCGCGTGTTCTGCCGGCGTGGCTTCGCCCGTCCGCACCAGGCCGCCAAGGTCGTTGACGCCCTCAAAGACGATTAGCCAGCGCACGCCCGCGGGCGCCAGTACATCGCGATCAAAGCGCGCAAGGGCATTTGGCCCCAGGCCGTCTGTGAGCAGGTGGTTGCCGCCGATCCCCTGATTCGAGACACCGATGCCCCGGTTGCCGGGAGAGGCCCGCAGGCGTGCAGCAAGCACATCAGTCCAGCGGTCGTTTCCGTTAGTCGTTGCTCCGTGCCCATCGGTGATGGAATCACCAAGCGCAACTATGGTGCCGCCTGCGGGTGCGGAGAGCACGTCGATTTCCGAGACCTGATACCAGTGGTCCACGTGCTTCGGGTCGGTCAGGTTGGCAGCGGCAACGGAATCTCCGTGCACGTAATAGGAGGTTGCCCGGGACCCCGGATGTCCGGTCGCCGGTGAGGGGGGCGTATCCAGGTGATACGTCACAGTCAGATCGGAGAGCGCGGGCACTTGAAGTTCGATTGGGTCCGAAACAAATTCAGCGCTGGGAGGTATCGTGACTTCGCTGCTTCCCGCGAAGGTCAATTCCTTGTCGGTGGCGGTATCGATTGCCGCTGATGTAGTGGAGAGGGGATGGGCGATATGCACGGACGTGAAATGCAAAGCCTGGGTTCCGAATGCATTGGACAGATGTAGTCGTACTTCAGCACCGCCTGCGGAAAGATGGAAGATCTGCCGCACAGTGACATCACGAAGATCGTCGGGCGCCAGGGCGTTCTGTGGTTCTGGAATCTGCTGCGATGCTCCCCAGGTGGCGATCCAGAGTTGCGGTTTGGCGCCAGGCTGCGCCGTCGATTGCTTCCCCATAGAAGTGAGGGCCAGGAGGAGCAAGAGAATCGTGCTGTTTTTCAGCGCGTGCCTCATCTTGATAAGAGATCCCAGGTGTCTCTGAAGTAAATGCTTTGTCGAGCGAACGCAAGCATACCATTCAGCGAGGGTTCGGGCCCAATTCTTTGAAGCCTTCATTTGTTTTTCTGTGTTTTTGGGGGCGCGCTCGCCGCTGCCGTAGCCACTCTGGGCCAGCAGCGGGCGGTCGCTGTCACAGCCGACCAGGACGACCAGAATATGATGGACCACCTGGGCATCACGTTGCATCCCGGGTCGAGCGGCGATGAGAAGGCACCAATCACGCCAATTACGACGAGTCCAAAACCAATCCGTTCCCAGTCTTCCCGATCCCCTCACGCTGAACAACGGCGAGAATGTGACAGGAAGGTCGTCGGCAAACAGGCAGTTGAACCGAAGCTCGCGAGGCCCGACCAATCTCGGTTGTTGCCAAATCGCCTTGTCATTAACTAGGCCTTGAGATTTCTGGACCCTGACGGCTTATTCTTCCCGAATCACGGGCAAGGCCGAAGTGATCCACCTTGACGTAAAACGGTCTAATGGGTCAAGTGGTTGCTGTGTGTTTTGCCGAGCTTGACGGTACTCAGGAGTGCATTTGCTCCACCGTCCTGTGTAAGACAGAAGCCGCTGTTCGCAGCTCATCCTCGCGTGTGAGGCAATCGGGGCAAAGACGCAGCCATTCACCGCGAGCGTCAGTGATGACATTACTCTCCGCAATTTTTTTGGCAAGATTGGTGGCATTCGTATGGCGAACAGAGAGAAATGCGCCGTGGTCGGCATCGCCTCCAATTGCGTCTATTCCAGCATCAGCAAGATAAAGCTTCAACTGGCTAAGTTGTTTTTGTCCATACTCACGCAAGCGCTCCACAGTTATGGCCAGCGTAAACTGCTGCCCGCTACGTGCCTGATAGTAAGTAAGCACAGGAGGCGTCGATTCGAGAAAGGCGTCGCCACCTGCACGCAAGCGGGGCGGATCGCGGCGCTCATAACCAAACGTGTTTTCGCGCGCGAACCAACCTGTATCGAGTGGGCGCAGTCCGCTGGCAAGAATTTCAGGCGACAAGTAGAGAAAACATGCACCGGGGCCACCGCGAAGATATTTATAACTGCCGCCGATAGCGAAATCGGCGCGCATGGCAGCGACATCCACGGGAAAGACGCCGATAGCATGATAGGAATCGATCAACAGCTTTGCGCCAACGCTGTGGCACGCATCGGCGAGCCGTTCCAGATTATGTACGGCTTGTCCGTTCATGAACATAACCTGAGAAATCACGACGAGATCGATCTCCTGTCGTAAATGCCGCATTATCTCCGGCACAGTAAATAGACCCTCAGCATCGGCTTCCACCCAATGCATTTCTATGCGTCCAAGCGAGGCATACTGCTTCAACAGCAGGTCGATGGAATCGAATTCTCCACGCGTGCTCAAGACGCGCGGGGTTCCGGGCAGCGCATTCAACACAGCACGCAGGCTCTGTCCAGCAGATGTTTTTGGCACGATGCAATCAACACGCGGAGCATGGATGAGCTGGGCAACGCGAGCGCGAAAGGCTCCCTGTTCCGTCAGCCAAGCATCCCATGCATCGCCGAGCCTTGTTTCCCACAAGGAAGTCGCTTCGCGCACGTCCTCTGCCATCGCGTCGAGTGGACGGCCTAAAGAGTGGTTGGCGAGGTAAACGCGATCACTGGCCAACACGCGGGAAAACAACGGGGCAATGTGCTGCTGTACAGATTCTTCCGTAAGCGGACCAGGGCCGAGCTGTGCAACGGCTTCGTCTATCGTACGGCTTATTGTTGCGACGCGGCTCATCGTTGCCTCAGACCTGTACGAACAGCAAACAGCTCAGGGAAAAAAGTCAATTCCAGTGCCTGGCGTAGAAACCCAACGCCGGATGAGCCTCCAGTGCCGGGGCGGAAGCCAATGATGCGCTCGACAGTCTTCATGTGGCGAAAGCGCCAGAGCTGGAAATACTCCTCCACATCGACCAGCTTTTCGCACATCTCATATGCGTCCCAGCGCTCGCGTGGATGCTCGTAGATCTGCCGAAAGACTTCTGTCAGTTCATTGTTTTTCTGATAAGGCTCGGACCAATTGCGCTCGACGCACACTTTAGGAACAGCAAGGCCGCGCCGCTTGAGATGCCGTAGAAATTCGTCATACAGGCTAGGGGACTCAAGCGTGTTCTGCAAATCCTGATGGATCTCCGGAGCATGGGCAAAGACTTTGAGCGCATCCCGATTTTTGTTCCCTAACAGAAACTCAAGCTTACGGTACTGATACGACTGAAAGCCGGAGGCATGGCCGAGCACTCCACGAAATTCCATGTATTCCGATGGAGTGAGCGTTTCTAAGACCGCCCATTGGTCAAAGAGCTGCATCTGGATGAGCTTGGCACGCGACAGAATCTTGAAGCAGGGATCGAGCTGGTCCTGCTGCACATAACGGATCGCTGCCTCCAACTCGTGAAGCAGTTGCTTGATCCAGAGTTCCGAGACTTGATGCTGGATGATGAACAGCATTTCATCATGGTGCGGTGGCTGGGAGAGCGGCCGCTGTTGCGAGAGTAGACCATCCAGGCAGAGGTAGCCTGCATAGCTCATCCGATCCTTGAAATCGGTAACGATGCCAGCTTCCAGAGATCGCTGATTCTTTTCTGACGAAGACATCTCTCGCATTATAGAAGTCCGAGTCGGCATAATGGTGATGATGACCAAATGAATCCACCGTCAGCCTTTGATCCAGATTCTTGATTCGGAGCGGATCCACCTGGACGTATAACGGTCTTAGGGGAGAACAGAGCCCCGGAAGAGTCAGAGGTCTGCCCACGCAAAGCCAAATGGACGCACAGCCGACTTTTCGGCCAAGTGCCAACTTCCGGATGGCCGACCAACCAGGAGCTATCCCGTCCTTCAACGACATGGACGTTATATGTCGAGGTGTGCGCTTTCAGCTTTTGGAGTCGTTTCGAGACGGACGCTTGGGAATCCGGCGAGTCATCGAGACGCGCGGTTTATCGCGGCGTATTCGGATTGTCGATGACAAACATCCAGCTGCCGTCCGGTTGGCGGCGCACCACCTCGGTGCTCAGCCCTTGCGTCGCCGATGGTGGGCCGAGCGACCATGCGCCATGCAGTACGGCCAATCCTTCGCCGGATTCGATAACGGCCCGTGTGTCGAGTTTCATGCGAGCGCCACTTGAGAGAAAAACATTAAAGGCGTGGCGGATGCCGTCATGGCCGGTAACAGGCTTGCCACCGGCAACAAGAACCGCACCGGGCTCGTACAGCGCCAGTATCGCTTCGACATCCCCAATATTGAAGGCTCGTTCGAAAAGGAAGTGAATCTCTTGTGGCGTGGATGCGGGCATTTGATTAGATTAGACCTCGGCCGAGCCGCCGACCATTCGGGAGGCGGATCAGTTCGGTCAAAACTGCGATGTTACTCGCGTGCTGGCCTGTTATGAGCTCACGCCTGGTAAGAGCCGGAGTCGACAACAATATCCGATCGGGTGCTGTTGACGATAGTTTTCAATTCGGCTTGCTCTTCAGTGGGGACCGCGAACTTATCCAGCGTCTGCTGAAAATCGTCCAGGAACGACTCCCACTCCTTGCTGGTAATCTTCAAATCCTTGTGTGATTCTGCCATCGACTTGCCCGTATACTTTTGCGGACCGCCCGTAGCACAGCAGACCATCTCGGTCACAAGGTACTTGAATCCCGCAGGCGGCACGCGATGATGCGCTTCGTCCACCAGGGGGTTGGAATTTAGTCTCGGGTCGATCATGATCCGGTTAATGAAGTCGTCTACCACAGTAGCGATGCTATAAACGCCACCAAGTCGATCGTAGAGAGAGGGCTGTTCTGCTTTGGGCATTCTGAATCTCCTTGTGATTGAGTTGTGTACGAGGTGGCCGACCTTCGTGTGGAACAAACTCCAAGTAGTCGCGCCGGGTCGCTGACCAAGACAGGCGCCAGGCGCGGGTCTACTGCAGTCTGACTGAATCACCACGCCGGACCTTGCCACCCTGCAACACTGAGGCATAGACCCCAACGTTGGCCCTGTTGTGCTGGGCCGCTGTGCGCAGGATACCTGTATCCCGCGGGAGATCGCCCTGGGGGAGCGTGGTCATCACGCAACGGCAGCAGGGACCAGTGATGCTCAGGCGAACGGCATCGCCGATCGCGAGGACTTGCCCGATCCAGGCATTCTCCACGAAGTCCTTCTCGCCGTTCGCGGTCTCTACCACGATATTTGGGCGAAACCGCCGGACCTCGAAGCGCCCCGGTGGATACAACTCGCGTAGCCGATCGAGTGTAGCCGTGGTCAGCAGATGCACGACAGCACAGTCGAAAAAAGTCCCGTCAGGCAAACCGAAGTCGGTGACTGTGTCCCGGTGCTCGAGGCCTTCGATATCTGCCCAGTATTCTTCCGCTGTGGCTATCCGCAGATCGGGCGATGTGGATTCACCGATTTCCTGAGGAACGTACGCGATTGCATCAAGTGTCACCTCACGCTTGAGCACCTTCGAGAGGACCTGGTGGAGGTCGGGTTGCTCACTATTGAGGATGGTGCCATCCGGCAGAGTGATGCGGACCGGTGGCAGCTTCACACCGGTTCCTGGGGCGTCAGCCAGCGCGGCGCGAAAGTCGAACAACTGCGGCCACTTTCGCGGGTTCTTGGCGGTTGCAACCTTTCCATCGGAGGTGTCGATGAGCGCGTAGGCGCGATCTCCCAGAAGGCCGCCTTTGGTGATCTCGGCAGCGTTCAGCTCTTCTCCCATCATGGACTTGACTGGGTACCGCCAGAGAGAAACGATCGAACCAAGAACGCTTTGGGTTGAGCTCATGGTTGCGCCTCCGCCACCCGCTGCTCTCCAGCGAGCGCCCAGGTCCCCACCCCGCTTGCTGGTGATTGTAATTCCAATTCCGCATCCGCGAAGCCCAGACGTCTTCGGTTTTTCCATCACCAGGCTTCCGTCGGCTCGACCCGGCATAACGCCCGAACCCGATCAGACGCGGTGTGTCGGTTCGCCCCCATTGCCCGAGTCACGGGCAACCCCGAAACTGACCCTCACCACTGCTGCCTTGTACCGACGCGGCTTTGTGATGACCAAATCCATCGGTGCTTACGCCTTTGGTCACAATGGTCGTCTCAGAAGGAAAAGTCACCTTAAGGGTGTAAGCCGGGAGGCGAGGTCGCCTTTTGGCCGCTCGGAGTGTCAACTTATGGAGTATGTGAGCTGACAAGTCATTGAAAGCACTCTAGGGGTCAACTCATGGTGCATCGCACAATATAGTATGGGGTGTGCACCATAAGTTGAACCTGATCACCCCATAAACTGAAATTTACCGAAGGCCCATTTGAGTCCCAACAATCGAGTGGGCTAACTATTTTGTGAGTGAGTTTGTTTGTGTCTGAGTGTCAGCGTTTATCAGTGAGTGACTCGGCTGATATCAACAGGTGAGGCCAAGCTTTGGGTTTTGACCGTCACCATGTCATTCGCTAGCTGTCCATACTTCTACGCTAATCGCTGCACAAAGAGTGCTCCGCAGGCGAGGCGCAACTTCTGATACGTCTGTTCCAACGTTCCATCAATCTCGAACGAACGAATATGCTAAACGCCTTGCCGTACGACATTCTCGCTTCGGAGGAGGTCATCACATTGTTGGTGGAGCGACGCATGCGCTTTTTCTCGATACGCGGAGGTCGCTTCAAGCCACGATCTATCTTTTGCGACCTGTTCGCGGGCCCGAAGAATCTCGGGTTCCAAGACGCAAGCCGAGGGTCCCCCCGGAATTCTGCGTATATCGACAAAATTTCGAGCGCCTAAGGATTGGCGGATTTGATCGCTGGATAGGGTGGGGTGAGCACCAGCGACCGCCAATAGTTCGCGCTCAACAATGGCGGTCATCGCGTCAGGATCGAAGCCAATGCCGGCGGCGGTCAGCTCTTTGACTGCATTGCTCACAAGGTGATGAGCAGCGTGGAAGGCGATGCCTGTAGAACGGACTAGTGTATCCGCGAGTTCCGTAACGGGAAGGAAGTTGGCCTCGGCAGCAACAGCCATGCGGTCGGTGTTAAACTTGGCTTCTGACAGAACACCGGCTAGCAAGCGCAGGCTGCGATCACCATCTTCGAAAGCTGCATACACGAGGGGTTGGAGGTCGTCTTCCGCGTCATTCATATCGGCAAAGGGTGTGTTATGAAGGCAGCCAAGAATGCTCTGAGATTGGTTCAGAGCGCGGCTCGCCAGGATGCGAACGTGTTCGAGGGGAACAGGGTTACGCTTCTGAGGCATGATGCTGCTGATCTGGACATAGGCGTCGGAGAGACGAAGATAACTGAACTCAACAGTGCTCCATTGCACAAGATCTTGGGTGAAGCGGCCAAGGCTAACCATACAGACCGCGAGTACAGAGCAGCTCTCGGTAAGGTAATCGACCGCAGCGATGGCTCCGTAGGAATTCACTTGTAATCCTTGAAAGCCCAGGAGTTGCTCGGTGAGGTGCCTGTCGATGGGAAAACCGGTAGTAGTGATCGCGCAAGCCCCGAGAGGGCTGCGATTGACACGGGCGTACGCCGCAATGAGTCGCTCGGAGTCGCGCTCAAGTATTTCAACGAATGCCATGAGGTAGTGACCGAGAGTGGTCGGCTGGGCAGGTTGGCTATGGGTGTAGGCCGGAGCGAGTGCGGCGCGGTGCTGCCATGCGAGATTGACTAAGATGACGCGCAGATCGATCAGACCGTCAAGCACCCGTGTCATAAGATTCCGCAAGACCATGCGATACATAGTGAGGTCGATGTCGTTGCGGCTGCGGGCGGTATGCATCTTACCCGCGATCTGTGCGCCGCAGGTAGAGGCTAAAGTGTGCTCAATGAGGAAGAAAAGATCTTCGAAGGAGCCGTGGTATGGAGCGTTGCGGAGGGCTGTCAAATCGAGCGCGTCAAGGGCGCGAATGCAAATTGCCACTTCTTCGGATGGCACGATCTGCTGACGGCCGAGCATCAGAATGTGCGCGTATTCGATTTCAAGTAACGGCTCAAAGAAATATCGCTTTGCGTCGGCGAAGACCTGCTCGAGTACCGTTTCGCGATAGATAGGCGCGGGGAATGCCGCGTCATTCGGGTTGCTAACTTGTTTTACGACAGTCATCGGTCCTTGATTTTGATGATTCGAATCAGAAGTCTACTTTCAACCCGAACTGGAGAATTCGCGCCTCCAGTAGTGTACTGGTTGGGAGAAAAGTTGGTTGCGTCGTGATAGTGCCGATTGGCACAATCGCGGCGGTGGTAGCTACGGTTGCATTCGTGTTGATGGTAGTGACATTTGAATGGTTGAAGATGTTGTTGCCTTCGATAAGGAGTTTGGGGGTTACGCGTTCAAAGAAGGTACCGATGGTACGGGTGTAGCGTAGGTCGTACTGATAAATAGCGGGGGTGCGAACCGTATTGCGCCCAACGAAGAGTGGGCGACTGGTAGCGAGTGCGTCGCCGTTCAACTTCGGACTTACTGTGATAGTTTGCTCGTCGCCTGACATCATGGCGCTGAGCATTGCGAAATTATTATTCGCTACGGCACCGTTTAGAAACCGGTTTGCGAAATGAGTATTGGGCTGATAGACGAGGCTTGCAGTGAACGCATTTGGCCGGTTGATACTGCTGTTTCCACGATCTCGAAGCGGATTGGTGGGATCTTCAACTACGTTGCTGAACTCGTAGGTATTACCTTCCGGAGTGTTTGAGATGGCGTGGGACCAAGTGTACGACAGGCTGGCGGACAGGCCCGCAGACATTCGGTGGTCGTAGGTCGCGATCAACGCGTTATAAGAAGAGTTTGAACCCGTATCGATGAAGGTTATACCGTTGAACTGCGGGTAAAGCCGGGTCGCAGCGCTGACCGAGGTCGAAAAGACTGGCCTTCCATCTGCGAGTACGCTGGTAGGGTTAATCAAATTGGAATTTCGCAGAAATTGCAAATTGCGCCCGTTGGTCATAATGTACCCAAGGGTCAGCGAGTCATTCTTTGCAAGCTGCTGTTGAACCTGCAGGTTCGCATTCCAGGTGTACTCGTTTTTGAACTTCGGCGTGAGGGCATAAATGCTCTGAGTGGGCAAGCACGTTACTGGAACGTTCTGAGGACTGTTGGGAAAAGCCGGTTGGCAGGAGGTTGGGATTGAAGTTCCGGCGATGCTCGCGATGAAGTTTCCAGTACCTGCTGCGCCATTGTTGTAGAGCGGGTTATACCAGGTGTTGGTCGGCGTCGCCTCGTAGAACATGCCGGCATTTAGGCGGACAACCGTCGTGGGATTCGGTTGGTAAGAAAGTCCGAGGCGGGGCGCTATGTTGCCTAGCGGTGTCCGGAAGCTCTGAGTGCCGCTAAATGGCTCCCCGGCCGGCGGGGTTGGTGCGCGGTATTGATCGTAGCGGGCCCCATAGACGAGAAGGAGGTTTTTGCGGAACTGCCATGTGTCCTGAGCAAAGAAATTGAAGAAGACAGAGTGGTACGCCGCGCCAGGCTGGCCGATACTGGCGGTGAGACTGGAGTATATCCGGGGTGTGACGCCGTTTAGTGCGGATTGATACTGCGCTATCGAGGCGAAGGTGTACTGGGTATAGACGTCAGCCAATTGCGTGTCAAGATTCTTCTGGAAGCCGGCGCCGAACTTCAGAGAGTGTGCGCCTTTGATCCATGTAACATTGTCGTTAAAACTGGGGATCTTCTCCTGAAATTTGTCGCCTACTCCGTTCGAGCCGCCGAAGTTCGCCAGGCCGGTGATCGTAATCATCGGACCGGTCCCCGTGAGTGGATTGGCAACATGATGCTCATTGCGATAAGGCCACGAACCGCGAAACTCATTCAGCAAAGTAGGCGTAAATGTGGTGACGAGTTGCGCGCCGATGATGTGAGCGCGATCCTGAAAGTCGGACGCCGCGCTGAGAGCATAAAGACCGCCAACGTTTGTGTTGAAGGGGTACCGATTCCGGAAGTAGTTATAACGCACAAAAAACTGGCTTTTACGATTGATACTCCAGTCGCCGCGAAAGTCTACCCATTGGGCATATTGCACCGAGCCGGCAGTCGCGAAGTCAGAGGAACTGACTCCAAGCCCTTCAAGGGCCTTTTGTGTGGCCGGTGTGATCGTGTTGGCGGTAGGATTCGCACGCTTGAGGTGTTCATACGCTACGAAAAAAAAGAGTTTGTCCTTGAGAACGGGGCCGCCTACGTTACCGACGAAGTCATCGACGTGCAAACTTGGTTTGACGACGCCGCCGGGGACGTTGGGATCGCAGTTGTTAAGGATGGGGCAGGCACTTGCCGCTTTGGGGCGCCAGATATATTGGGCGAGCCCGTGAAAGGCGTTGGTCCCGGAGTAGGTGATGCTGTTGTAGATGACGCCGGCTGTGTTGCCGAACTCAGGGGAAAAACTGTTGGACATCGTGTCGATCTCTTTAACATAGGAGTCCGAGATGGCGAAGAGGCGAAGACCATAGCGGTCGCTCTCTGTGTCTACCATGCCATCGAGTTGATAATTCACGCGATCAACCAGCCCGTTGGTGTTGAGCGTGCGGGGGATGCCGTTCTCAGGATTCGGATGGCCGCTGACGCCGGGTTGAAAGAGGATGAAGTTATAAGGGTTTCGCGAAGTGAGGGGAAGATTTTGGGTTTCTTCGGAGCTGATAGTGCGACCAAGATCGAAGCGTGAGGGTTCGATTATGGGCGCGTCATCGGTGACCTTGATCTCGGTCGCCACAGAGCCCGCGGAGAGTCGCTCATCCACGTTGAGCTCAGTACCGGCGGTCAGGTGAATTCCGGTCTGACTGAGCGGCGCGAACCCGCTCGACGAGGACGACACGGAATATGTGCCGATGGGTAACGCGGGAGCGACATAGAGACCAGCTTCGTCGGTTTTCACTTCGCGAACATACCCAGTTTCAACATTTCTGATGGTAACGGACGCACCGGCAATCGCGGCCCCTGTACTGTCGGTCACGATGCCGCGGATACTTCCGTTGATCGATTGCGCCTGAGCGAAGGCGCTATGAGAGGAGCCAACCGCGAGTGCGGATGCTAAAGCTACGGAGAGAGCAGACCTGCGGAGAATGGCTAACATAGACATGAGCTCCTCAAAGTTGTGCCTGCAGTGACTTAGTAAAATCTCGTAACTAAGTTATGAATGGGGCTGAGCATAAGGATTTGTTACGGTAAAGTCAACTAGAAAATCTACGGAGTTTTATAGGACCAGGTAGGCTTCGGCAGCATTGACGCTCACCGACACTGCACCGATGAGTTGTGCCTGGGTTCCAAGCACGCTGGACCGAAGTTGAGGCTGCGCAAACTCGTGTCGCCGAATAATTGTTTCGGTGAGTCGACAAAGCTCTGCATGGGAGCCAACACCGCCGCCCAGAACTACGATCTCTGGGTTCAACAGAAGAGCGATGTCCGCAACAGCATCGGCCAGAAGACCTGCAGTGTAGGTGATTACCTCCACGGCGAGAGAATCGCCCTCGCGGGCCAAATCGAAGATCTGTGACGCACGGAGCTTTGCGAATTCATTATCTAACGGCCGTCCCGAACCCTTCAGCAGTTTGAGCCAGTGCTCCTCGATGCCGATACCGCCGATGACGCGCTCGAGTTGACCTGTTTGCCGGACCTTCATCACGTCTCTCTTTTCGCCTCGAACGCCGAAGTACCCAATCTCACCGGCGCACCATTGCGCACCGTGATGAAGTTGACCGCGGACGAAGATTCCGGCCCCCACGCCGGTGCCAAGCGCAATGAAGACAAAATTGTCAACATTCTTCGCAGCGCCGCGCCATCGCTCACCGACGGCCGCGAGATTGATGTCGTTCTCAACTATGACCGGAATCCCGGTCTTCTGTTGTAGCATATCGCGCAGAGGAACTTGCACCCAATCAGAGAGATTGGGTGCAGAGAGAACCAAGCCATCGGCTACATCCGTTATTCCAGGTGCGCCGGCCGTGAGATGCAAAATCTTCTTGATTGAGGTCTGGGTCTCCCGGCACATGCTTTTTAGTCCCCCATGGATGAGCGCGCATACAGCCTCTGGCGTCTTCTGGTTCTTAAGCATTGTGGTTGACCAACTCGAAAGGACGGATCCATTGAGATCGGCAAGCATCATGCGGAGTCGTGTTCCTCCGATATCGGCTGCCGCTACGAGTCCATGGCTGGCATTAAAGCGCAGGAGACCGGGCGGACGCCCTCCGCTGGATTCGCCATCACCCATCGACTCAACCAGTCCAAGACTCTCTAGATGGGCGACGCCACTTGAAACAGTTGGGGCGCTGAGCCCCGAGAGTCGTACCAGGTCAGCTTTAGAGCAAGGGTTGTACTGGCGTAGAAGATGCAATAACCCCCGAGCGTTCGACCGGCGCAAGTGCGAAGGACGCGAAGGCGAAGACTGAACTAGCGTTGTGAAGGCCTTAGACATTTGATTCTCTCTTGCTGCCTTAGCGAGTCTCTCATGAGGCCAGATCATACCTGAAGTAAGTAAAGAAACTTTACAAAGATTTCTCAGAGTGTTATCCATTACCAGTACCCCCAAATATCACTTCGCAGCCGCGCAAATTGGCTAATCAGGAGCATGATTCGATGACCATGCGTTCGCTGCCCATGTCGGTCACCTTGAGCCGGCAGAGTTCGGCGCGGGCGCCCTCCTGTCGCATACAGCGTCATCACCATCGCGCGATACATCAGGTTGCCGGCGGAGTCGATCAACCGCGCTACTTCATCCTGACTGAGCACGGCTGGCAAGCGCTTATGATGCTTGGGGAACTCGATGGCATCGGGCAGATAGGGTCGCCGGAGGTTCTTGACGAACAGGAACCGCAGAGCCGCAGCCTGTCCCTCGATGGTGCGCGGCGAGAGCTTACGATCGCGGAACAGGTGGACCCGATACTCGCGGACGTGGTCCGGCCCAACAGATCCGTCGGCCGGCGGAAATACCTGGCGAAGTCCTCGACTGCATGGATGTTAAGACTGTACGGTGTTCGGAAAGTAGTTGCGACGCTGGAGCTCATCCAGCATCATCGGGCGAAGATGGTCGCAGTGAACCGCCTTGTGACCCACCCTAAACCGACCTATCGCCTGAACGCAGCTACGCAGCAGCATCCACCGGGCCCGCGGCTTCGTTCAAACACCCTTGTGTTGACCAATCCCAGAACCGTTCGCCTACTCTAGCAATACCATAGCTCTACTTTTGCTCACAATGGGCACCTCCGAAGGAAAAGTCATCTTATGGGTGCGTACCGGGAGGCGAGGTCGCCTTTTGGATGTTCGGAGTATCAACTTATGGCATCGCACACAGGTGTGGTTTGCACCATAAGTTGAAACTGTGACTCCATAAAGTGCAACTGCACGCCCCGCACAGCAGCACCAGCGACAGCGTTATCTGCGCCACCACCAGCACACCGCGCAGACTCCACCGTCGCCCTGGCCTCGCCAGCGCGTCCTCACCCTTCAGCGCATTCGGCATCACAGGACGCGACGCCGTCCACGCCGGAGTAAATCCACAGATGAATCCCGCCACCACGCTCAGTGCGAACGTATACACCACCACGCGCCAGTCCACGTGCACGCTCAGGTCCATCGCCACAGGCGACGGCAACTTGAACGACGAGAGCGCATACGTTGCCAACAGCGAAAGCAGCACGCCCACCACGCCGCCGCCTAGCGCGAGCAGGACGCTCTCCAAGAGCATCTGCCGCAGCAGCTGCGCGCGAGTCGCACCCAGCGTCAACCGCACCGCCATCTCCCTCTGTCGCTGCGCGCCTTGCGCGAGCAGAAGGTTCGCCACATTCGCGCATGCGATACAGAGCACCAGCAGCGCGACTACCGAAAGCGCCAATAGAAACACCTCCACCATCTTCTTGTCGCGCCCCGGCAACGATCCCGCAGCCGCTACATTGAAGCCGTTGTCCTTGTCCGTCGCCGGATGCGCCTGCGCAAGCCTCTGCGCGATCACATCAAGCTCGCGCGCCGCCTGCGCCTGCGTAACCCCCGGCTTCAACCGCGCCGTGATGTGCAGCCACTGTGTATGCCGCGACTCCGGGTTAGGAGCATGTGCCACCAGCTCCTGTAAATCACCCAACGGCACCCAGAACTGCGGATCGAGTACCAGGTCGAGCCCGCGAAAGCCGGGCCGGGCCCCGCCCACGACCGTGTAAGGATGTCCCGACACGTCGATAACCTTGCTGATGATCGCGGCGTCGCCGCCGAACCTCTGCTGTCACAACCGGTAGCCCAGCACAATCACAGGCGCATGCTCTTCATTTGCAGCGAAGCCATGTCCCGCAGCCGTCTTCAACTGCGCGACGTCGAAGTAGCCCTCCGTCGCCGCCTGCCCCCATTCGCGCTTCGACTCTCCGCCCGCGCCGATCGACGCGGGCACAGCATCGTAGTACGCCGCTACTCCCGAGAATGACTGCGCCTGCTCCTGAACATCGCGGTACACCGGCGCAGGAAAGTAGTTGCAGCATTGCCCGTGCTCATATGTCCTCGACAGCGCCACCAGCGTCGACGGGTCGCCCACCGGCGGAGGCTCGAGCACAAACTTGCTCACCAGCGAGAAGATCGCGCATTCGCCGCAATTCCCAGCCCGATTGACACCATCACCGTCAACACCAGCGCCTTCGCATGCCCGAGCCTCCGCAGCGAATACACCGCATCGCCCCACAGCCGGTCCGCCCACGACTCCCACCCGGCGCTCCATACCTTGTGCTTCACCGATTCAGCGCTGCCCACCTCTGCACCGCGTCCTTCACCGCGTCTTTTAAACTCCTCCCCGCGCGCATCTTGTCGCTCACGACTCGCCGATGTAAGCCTCAAGCTCCTCATCGATCTCTGCATTGCGCACGTATTTATCCTTCAGCGCCTTCGATCCCTCAAGCAAACTCCGCATCCATCCCATCGCCAGGCCTCCAGGGTCCGCTACGCTTCAAGAATTCTGTTGCTCGAAGCAGGTCTCTCGCCCGCCGCTGCTCGCAGCGCAGCCCATCGCAGCTTCGGAAACACTACCTCGATCAAAGAGACCAGCTACAAGACGTGGGGTTGGAGCTGGCTCGAGAGCTTTCTACAGGACTTGCGCTACGGCATACGCTCAATGTTCCGCAGCCCGGCACTGACACTTGTCGCCCTGCTCTCGCTCGCGCTGGGCATCGGGGCCAATACAGCGATCTTCAGCTTTCTAGACGCCCTCATGCTTCGCTCCCTTCCGGTAAAAGATCCGGCACAGCTTGTTGTCTTCGGCGGCGAAGAAGGAGAGGCGGGCGTCACCGACCGCTACGGCTCGACGACACTCTACTCCTATCCTTTCTATCGCCAGCTGCGACAGAAGAATGCAGTCTTCTCCGATGTGGCTGCAATCCTCAGCATGCTGAACCGCGTCCACGGCACGATCGACGGCCGTGATGAGGCGGAGGAGATGCAGGTTCAGCTCGTCTCCGGCATGTACTTTCCGATGCTGGGCGTTCAGGCCGCCTTCGGCAGAGGTCTTACCGATGAAGATGACAACTCCGAGGGTGACCATCCTGTCGCCGTAGTCAGTTACGCCTGGTGGAAGCGCGTTCTCGCGAGCGATCCTGCTGTCCTCAACAGAAAGATTAAGCTCGGCACAACGATGTTTAATATCGTCGGCGTCGCTCCGCCGGAGTTCTTCGGCACCAAAGTCGGTGAAGCGCCCGACATCTGGGTTCCGATGTCGATGATGAAATCCGTACCTCCAGAGTGGAACGGCTACAAAGACGACTTCTTCCAGGCCATGTTCATCATGGGACGCCTGAAGCCCGGCTTCTCCCTGGAACAGGCGACCTCGAACGTCAACGTGCTCCATCAGCAGATTATTCGCGCCTTTCCCGACGGAGACCTGAGTCCTCGAAATGTCGCCAATCTAAGCAAAGCCCATGTTGCGCTTAGGCCTATGGCGACTGGTCTATCGTCTCTGCGACGCACGTTCTCTGAGCCGCTGAAGATCCTGATGGGCGTTACCGCCCTTGTGCTTCTCATCGCCTGCGCAAACATTGCGAACCTTCTGCTCGCCCGCTCCACGGCGCGCACACGAGAGCTGGCAGTGCGGCAGGCCCTGGGAGCACGCCGTATTCGCATCGTGCGACAACTACTTACCGAAAGCATAGTGCTCGCTCTCGCCGGCGGCCTGCTCGGTGTTGGCCTTGCTGCAGTTGCCGACCGGCTGCTTCTGCGCATGATCTCCACCGGAGCAGACACACTGCCGCTCGATGTTTCCATCAACACTCGCCTGCTGCTCTTTAACTTCGCAGTCACCGTAGCCACGGCCGTGCTCTTCGGAATCGTCCCCGCCCTGCGCGGAACCCGCGTTGAGTTAACCGACGCTCTGAAAGATGGCCGAGGACCGTCGAGCGGCACTGCCAGAAGTCCGCTCGGCAAGGCGTTCATCGTCATTCAGATCGCAATCTCGCTCGTGCTTATGGTGGGTGCGATCCTCTTCATCCGCAGCCTCGCGAATCTGAACAACGTCGATACAGGCTTCAACCGCGAAGGCGTACTTCGCCTTGAGATCGACTCCAACGTCACTGGACTCAAAAGCAACGACCCGCGCATGACCGCCATGTTTCAAGAGATCGAACAGCGCGTCGGCTCGCTGCCCGGCGTAAAGGCCGCCAGCTTTGCTTCATTCACGTTTGCGCAGGGCAGCTGGAACACCGGCATTCGCGTCGCGGGCATGAACGCGGATGAGAACGTTAACGTCAAGCACAACGTCATCGGCAATGGATACTTTGCCACAATGCAGATTCCTTTGCTCACCGGACGCACCTTCGGCTCGCAGGATACGTCGGCCTCGCGGCACGTGGCGATCATCAGCGAGCGCATGGCGAAGGATCTTTTTCCTGCAGGCGTTAATCCCATCGGGCATCATTACTACACCGGATTTGACCCAAAACCCGACACCGATGTTGAAGTGATCGGCGTGGTAAAGGACGTCAAGTTCGGAAGCCTGCAGGAGCGTCCGCAGTACATCGATTACATTCCCAACCCACAGCACCCATGGGGCTACGGCTCGCTCGCCGTTCGCTACGACGGCACCTTCAACACCATCTCGAACGAGGTGCAACAGACAATTCACAATGTAAACCACCTCCTGCCAATCAACCGTGTTACGACTCTCGATTCGCAGGTAGCTCGCACCATCAACAACCAACGCTTGGTCGCACAACTTTCCGCGTTCTTCGGCCTTGTTGCCGTGTTCCTCTCCTGCATCGGAATCTACGGATTAATGTCGTACATGGTAGGCAGGCGCACCAATGAGATTGGAATCCGCATTGCCATCGGAGCCTCACGCTCCAGCGTTCGGTGGCTGGTCATGCGCGAGATCATTCTGCTGGCCCTCATAGGCATAGCTATCGGAGTTCCCGCGACGCTCGCCGGAAGTCGCATCGTTGCGAACCTGCTCTTCGGTCTGCGCGGCACCGACACAGCCAGCCTTCTTGCGTCCGTCGTCGCGCTGATGCTGGTAGCCATCATGGCAGGCTATCTTCCGGCGCGCCGCGCGGCACAGGTCGATCCCATGGTCGCGCTTCGCTACGAATGACCAACGCTCGAAAATCTTGCACGTTCGACGAGTTTAAGTTCAACACCGTTGCAGAAGGAAGATTCTTCGTCAGATGGCGAAGAGACCCCGATAGCGTTCCATTTTCCTGTTTTGGCTGAAAGCCCTCTGAGCCTCCTCGCTTCCTTCAAGCGGGACCTCTCGCGCTTCCCTGCCCACGGGGCGGCGGTTTGCGCGCCTCACGGGTCCGAGATGATGCGAAATCGCCAATCTTACTCATTGATGGAAACCTGCCGGGAACCGGCGCCAGCGTTGCTTCTCACAAGCCAGACTTGTGTTGATCAATCCAGCAGCGCCAACCGATTCTAGCGGACGATATACCCCTAAAGTATGTCTACGAAGGAGTGTCGCTGAATGAGCTCGTTCCCAACACATCAAGCTACGAGGTTGAGCTATTTCGGGCCTGCTGGGCATTTAAGGACAAACTCGCTGTTTCGAGGGCAGACCTCGATATGCATTCTGGTGATCGCAGCCGACACAATCGATGGTAAGAGATTGGGGAGAGATCATCCGTTCTGTTTTATAGCGAGGAACAATCGTGGTGACCTGGTCGTGGCGAGGAAGTTAGCGTACATCAGGTTAGCTGCCACTCCATAAACCATCTGGGTGACTGGATAACAAAAAGATTCTCAGTTCCCTCTTTGTTGAACAGCCAGTACATCTGTACTTGGAGTTTTTTGGGCGATAATGAACACGTCACTCTTCGTTTCTCAGCCAGTCGGCGGAGTGCTTCTCAATGGATTTTTCCTACCGTCTGCCATTTGTGCGTAAGTGGCTGACCTTATACTCGGACTCGCTCGTCCACGACGATGTAAGCCCCCCCAGTGCGCCGCGACGCGCCGGCATTCGCCCAGGCATTTATCTGTCCCATTTCCCAGGTCTTGCACCTCTTGATTTTCGCGTGGAAGCAGCCAGCACCGATCCGCCAACCAGCCGCAGCAATGGCGGACAATTCCTCTACACCGAGGACATCAACATAATTAAGTGTCGTGGGCGTAGTCTTTCTTATCTCTCTAATAGCCAGTTTCTACCTGCCAGAAGGGCTGCATCGGTCGATCCGGTTCGCGCTCTCCGCACTGAATAACAAGTGCCCACACAATCCGATGGGATACATCCGCCGCACGTGCGTTTTGTGTTCGAAGGCCCTTGCGTTTTCTTGAATAAAGTGCTGCAAGTCTCACTTGACGCCAAATCTCCTCTGGCTCAATGAGCGAAAAGCCTTGTTTAGATCAAGTGAGAATCGAACTTACTTAAAAGCTGACCTTCGATCACGCACTAAAAAAGGGCAGCACAGAGCTGCTCATCCTGTCGCTGATTGAAAATCGTCCCCGACACGGCTATGAGATCAGCAAGCTCATCGAAGAGCGTTCAGAGGGTGTCCTGACGCGGCATCTTCGAAGCTGAGGGAGGACGCGGCTTCAGTGCGCAGGGCGAGAATCCGACGGTGTTGAAGGTCGCCGCGACGCCGGGCTATCTGGAGGCGATCGGCATGACGCTGCTCGACGGCCGCACCTTCGAGAAACAGGATGGCAAGCCTGACACCCCAATCACGGTCATGGTGAACGAGACATTCGCAAAGCACTTCTGGTGGATGGGAAGTCCTGTCGGCAAACGCGTCCGCCCTCCCGGGGGAAAGGATGTATCAAGTGATCGGCTTGCTGCGCGATGAGAAGCACTTTGGGCCCGACCAGGAGATGATGCCGAGCGTGTTCCTTCCGTATCCTATGGCGATACTAACAGCGGACCGCAATGATGCGCGCGGGTTGCATGCGATGAGCATCGTCCTGCGGGGCTCGATCGACCCGACGATGCTCGTTAGGCCGACGCGTGAGATCGCCCGTAAACTGGATCGGATGTCCCGATGTTCGACGTTCAGACGATGACAGAGCGCCTGGATCGATTCTTGTGGGGTGCGGCGGGCGTACTCCTGGCTGTTCGGCGTGTTCGCGATGATTGCGATCATGCTGGCCGCAGCGGGTGTTTACGGCATTATCTCGCATGCGGTCAGTCAGCGCACACAAGAGATTGGGATCCGCATGGCTATGGGTGCGCGGCCCGGGCAAGTGTTAGGGCAGGTGGTGCGAGGCGGTATGACGCTCGTGCCGATCGGGGTGACGGCTGGTCTGGCCGGCGCTTTGTGGGTAACGAGATTGCTGCGGACATTGCTGTTCGGCGTCAGTTCGCACGATCCAGTCATCTACGCCGCCGTCGTGCTCGGCGTGCTCGGCGTTGGGTTGCTGGCGAACTTCGTACCCACCCGCCGCGCTGCGAGGGTAGACCCTATGCGCGCGTTACATTTCGAGTAGCTTATCCCAAGTTCCAGCAACAAGGGGAGAGAACCAGCAGTATCTTCTAACGAATCTGCACGTATGATTCACCGCAAAACGGTTCCTTTCAGTAAGGTAGACCAGGCCATAGGAATGCATTTTCTTGCCTGCTCGCCATATCAGATGGTGCCAAATCGTCCGTGCACTCGTCCAAGCTTAGCCTGATCGGTCCAGCAGACTGGAATATACCTTCGCATGCCAGCGGCGCGGATGCCGCTCGAATGCCCAAAAGAACAATAAGAAGCGGCTTCGCCGTAAGATCGTCCTGCGTCTGCCCGATCTGGATCATGCGAAATCTTCAGTGCTCAACAGCCTGAGTTCACCGCGCTCGAGACGCAACTATAAGTTTGCGAATGGAGCAATTCATCACATGGTACTGTTCCGAGCCGCGATTGACCCTGAATCGAACCGTGGTGCTGAGGAGCGGCAATTGCCCTCTGCCGAAACCGAAGGCGTGTATCTCCTCAATCTCGGGCATGCGGGCGAAAGCGAAACTCCACCCGTACCTCCGGTAGCGGCATCGGCATGACAGAGGCCGTTGAAGAAGGCGCGAGCCATAGGGTCTCCAGTTCGCCCAGGGCGCGGCATAACGCCGATCATGACCTCCCCATACTCCAAAAATCGAAATAGAAGAACTAGGTGGCCATTCGTTTCTGTGACGCTGCAGTCGTAGCACTACGATGGCAAACTGACTTTCAATGTTAGCTGTTCAAAGGTGACTTGCGCACGGATCGAGCCCAGGCCTGAGCATGCGAAGCAACCAGCCAGCACCTGTTCCTTCGTTACGGGTGTCTTTCCTGCATCCATCCAAGTTAGCCCGTCTTGTGAGAGGTGAGCACGAAGCTCACCACCGTCCCGGGATAGTCGCAACCACACCGATCCTACGATGCGTCCCCAGGTCACCAGTGGAGCACTAAGGGGCGAAGCATTCAGCGTACGGACAACCTCACCTGTGTTCTCACGCGACAGGAGCGACAAGATCCACTGCGGCCGCTCGCTTCTGGAACTCGTCGATACTGAAAGAGCGACCATAGGACCATCGACAGTGTCTTCTGCACGCAGCATAAGACCAATGGTAGCTACTTGAGAGGCCAACAAAGGACTGAGGCATGCGGTCAAAATCCCATCCCCGATAAGAGTGCTGTGAACAAAGTGAAGCTCATCTGAGTGGCCGAAAGGATGAGTTCCGTAAGCTTGGACTATAAAGGCGTCGGCGACAACGTTTGTGTTTCCAATCGGGAAAGCGTCCCCATAGCTGCGTTCCGACCAGTTGCGCGGCAGTCCGGCCGTAGTACTAATCTGGCGGGCAGCATGCACGACCCCAGTTGGTGCTACACGATAGAAATATGATCGGTTGGCAATCACTTTCCGATCGGTAAACGTTGGTTCAGTGATATCCGAAGCGATGGTTCTATAGTTGCCATTTTCTACATCCGAGCGGCTGATCGTGTAGGTTGTCGCACGATACGATGGCACCCACTCAAGCAGAACCTCGGTGGCGGATCCGGTCGCATGAAGTGATCCCAGAGTCACTCGATCAGACGTAGACACGGAATCATTGGCAGAGCGCGAATAGAGCAATGTACCGAATCCCGTGTGGTCGGCGCCGTTAGCGGGGCCCTCGGGACGCAGCTGTTCCGTCGCGCGCTGCGTGTACGGAGCCGTCATATTCCTGCGATGAACATAGTGGTTGTATATCTGTTCATAGACGGGCCGCAGGGAACCACGTGGGGAGATCACTTGGTGGGTATACTTGCCCGTTCTATCATGATCCGGGGCAAAGACCACATCCAATCCGACGTTATATCGCGCCGCATATTCAAAACCTTCAAGCAGTCGGTTCGCCGCAGCGTTGTACAAGTCCAACCCCTGATTCCACGCCATCTCGCAGGCATCACCCATGTGCGCTAGGCCAAGCTGGGTATGCTGTTGGTCACGGCCACTCTCCTGACATTGACCGCCGGCATAGACGTAGTTCTCCAGCCGACCATTACCGCAACCATGCAAATAATACCGCAGAGCGTCGTCAACAAGATCGACGTCATCGCAGAAGACGCCAATCGCCATCATGCATTTGACGGCTGCGGTGTCCCAATTACCGTTCGCGAACGGAGCAAAGTTGTGAAGCACCGGAAAAAGTACGCGCTGGAAAAAGTTCATTGCCGCCTGAACCTCTGTCGCACCCCAGCCAGCACGTGTATGTCGAATCAACTCGGCCGCATTTACCAGCTTGAATCCACCCAGGGAAGCACATAGAACCGCATCCGCGCCGGTGATCTCCTTGAGAGTTGAGATCCATTCGTTCAGGATGCGGATCGATGTCTTCGCATACGCATGGTCACCGGTTATGCACCACATCAGGGCGCACTGATACGCTGCATTGCAATCGCTGTCGAAGAGGTCGACATGCACGGTGGGATTGCGACCAATCATGGCCACAGGACCGCGTGGCGTATAAGTCGATTGAGAGTTCGGATGCTGTCGGAAGACCTCAAAGCCCGACATAATCGGCTCGCGATGTGCATGCACGCCATCCCTCATTCGGGCTAGGTCGTCTTTGCTGTGCAGCATACCGGGATGAACAAGCTTGTGTCCATCCTCATGTCCACCCGGGTGGGAAAGGCCGCGAAGTCCGAAGGGCATGAGGGAATGCGCAATGCCTGCGGACAACGCGAGACCATTGAAATTGCGGCGTGTGAGTTTACTCTCCATTTGCCCTTTCTGCGTTTGGTTGAAAGCTGCGGCCGGCTCAACGCTGAATGAAGAACTCCTGAGTCTCCGGCCCAGCGCTCTGTATGGGATGCTCTCCTATCCGGCCCCATTAATAGGCGGACACAATCACCCGCACCGGATAGCGGCTGCGTGGTGGAATGGCGAGCAAATGCAGTGTATTGTCTTCCACGAAGGCTGGACCAGACTCAACATAAAATTGAACGGAAAGTCCTGAGCTGGATGTAGCGGTGAGAGTAATCTGTCGCTCACTTCGAGCTACGTCGGGAATCTTTTGAAACGCGATCTCTTGCGATGAGCCTTGCGTGTTCCGAACATCAATTATGATGTGTGCGGGTTTGTCCGCCGAACGATATTCCATGTCACCGGGTTGATAGGCCATGATCCATGGTTCCCATGGCTGGCCTTGTCGTGTGAGTCCGCCGGAGCGTGCTGCAGCCTGAAAGGTGTTAGGCCCGGTCTGAAGCAAAGCTCCGCTGCCCACGCGATACATGATTGATCCGGCTGCATGGCCGAGTGCCGCACCGTTGTAGAGATTCGCAGTGAGTGACGCCTTCAGTGTTTCAGCATGGACGTGGAAGCTGACTCCATCTGCCAGGAACTTGGGCTTGATCGCTGCAAACCCATTGCTGACAAGCGGCACGGGTTTGCCATCTACGATGAAGCCTATGACCTGTGGCTTTTTGTCAAGCTGTTCCATCATGAAGTGTTGAACAGCTTCCGCCATTTCACGATCAAAATACCAGAATGCATTCTTTGGGTCTCCATGCCACGCTTTGTATGACACGGTCCGGAATCGTGCGGTCCCGAGTGATGCAGGTTCCACTAAGACACCAGCCTCCGGCGCAATTGGCTTAAGCTTGATGACGCCTCGCAATGGCCCGTTTACAGGTAGGCGATACTCGGCGACTTTACGAATGAACATTGCAAGTACATCCGCAGATTCATGATGCCAATCAAAGTGCCCGGAACCAATATCCGCAAAGGCTCCCATTAACAGAGCACCGTCCTTCTTGCGCATTTCCGCGGCCGTATTGAGTTCTTTGCGCCAGACCTCACCCCATCGCCGTCCCCACTCCGCCCATTCCTGAGCGACCTGTAGCGTCGGTACTTCATCTGGTGTAAGGCCAACCGTATAGCCTTTATAGGGAATGGCAGCGAATACCCGGTTGGGTAGCATCGATGCCATGCCCCACACAAACGGTGATGCTGCGGAGTGTCCGGTGACCAGCAATGGCACGAATTCAATCTCGCGGTATCCCGATTCGCGTGCAAGTCCGATGAGCGCGTGCTGAACACCCTCGATCGCATCGGCCGGAGGAGAAAACTTCAAACTTGGTTGCTCCGGGCCGTCTAGTTTGCCGGGCCATGCTCCAGGCGAAATCCATACGATCGCCATATTCGATGCGGTAATTGCTGCACGGATCTCTAAGTCTTCAAACATCGGCCTCTCAAGCATGTTCTGCAAGCCGATCAGTACGCCCCGAACATGTTTGCATCGAGGAGGGATCCATAGGTAGGCGCGGCGCTCCGTGCCCTTTTCCAACGCAACCGAGTACTGCCATGTGTTGTCCTGCGTTGCTTGCGTTTGTGCAATGCCCGTGCAGACGGATGCGAGTAGTGGCAGCGCGTAAACGCAGATGGCAAAAGATTCGTATACCGAGTTCGCTTTAGGCCGGAGAACGGAAAGTATGCTCATTGCGGCTTCACAGCAGTATGCTTGAGCTGTCGATCAGCGAAATTCAGGTACTGCTCCCAGTCATAGGCCGTTACATCGTGGCCACCGCGCCGCACGTGGTACGCAACGGTATCGCCAATCGGCTGCTCGAGCGCAGGCTTAGTTAAATCTGCTATGCCCGTTTTTCCATAGAGAGCATATAGGGGCGAGACGGCCTTTGCCGCCAGGAATTCTCCCTCAGGGTCCGAAAATGGATCAGCAACCGCGCTGCCAATGTAGAGGGGCCTCGGAGCGATGAGCGCGAGCAAGAGATGCCCATCTACCGGCAGGTCCTGAACGCGTCCAAGATAGTGCTGGTAGTTCCCGCAGAACCAGTAAGGAAAGGCCAGCATCAAGTGATCGATTGGTTCGCCTTGTTCGCGATGCGACAGAGTCGCGCCTGCCTGCCCTGACTCGTTTGAGATAACCATCGCAAAGCGCTTGTCTTGGGCTGCAGCCCAGAGCGCTGTCTTGCCGAAGCGCGAAAAGCCAAAAGCAATAAATGCCTTCGTGTCGACTGCTGGGTCCTTGGAGAGTACATCGATTACACGGCTCATGCCCCAGGCCCAAGCACCGATGGCGCCCCAATCGTTCGCCGCGGGCAAGCTCTGCGTGCCTGTGAAGAATAGCGGTCGAATGCCATAGCCGATGCCACCAATATAGTCAGGCTCGATGTCGCCGCTATAGATTGTCGCTAGACCATAACCGCGAGCGACAATCTCTTCCACCTGCCATTGCGCGGCTGCAGTTCCCCGAGTGGCCCCCTCTGCCGGTCGCAGCACATGGCCAGAAAGCTCTCTTGCAAGCGAGATATCCTTAAGTGCGGGATCAGGTATCCAGATCGAATTCAGTTCAATTCCTGCATCGGCGTCGACGGTCTGATTACCGCCGAAGTTTAATCCAACAATGATCGGGACAGGACCATTTGGATGCGCGGGCATATACTGCAGCAGGTGCCAAGTATGCTCACCATTTCGGCCAACTGCGAATGTGATTTGTTTGCGCCGTGCCAGTCCATGAAGCGCATCCTCCTCCACCTCTGTTCTCAGGATGCGCACAGGCAAGCTGATAGATGGCGTTCTTCCGTAGACGTTCTCTTCAAAGAGGTGAAGGATCTCACCGCGACGTTGTTGCTCAAACTCAGCGCGGTCGCGAACAGCTACGCCGCTTTGCAGAACGAGCGGATCTGGCCACGCTTTCGCTTGCGTCTGCTGTGTCGCATGGATTTCGCTATTCAAGATTAAGAAAAACATCCCAATGGACGCGATTAAGGCGAGACGATACGCCGATCGCTCCCAGGGAGCTGGACTCCGGATGGCTTGTCCTCTAGGCATGCAATCCCCCTTAGGATGCGAAATTCTGGCCCGCTTTAGCCCAGCTTGAGATGGAGTATCGATCATTGCCCTCCTGCTTTACAGAACCTGTGCCGCTTATCGCGCTCCAGGAAATCTGAAGCTTTTCTGTGGGCGTCTCGCACAGAAATGGCAGACTGCCGTCGCCAAAGATCCTGACCTGCAGCTCACGACTTTTTGCATCCGAGGTTGAGTTTGTGACGGTTGCCAGCGGCAGCACAGCACCAGATTTTACGAACACCGGTATATTCCGAGTGTCCCTGGCAATTTCCACCACAACTCCGCCTGTAACTACATTGCCCGTCCAGAAATCGTGCCAGAGCCCTGGCGGTAAAGTAAGCTTGCGGCCAGTCTCGCCCGCAAACAGCGGGGCAACCAGCAATCGATCCCCCACCATCCACACATCATCTGTCTTTGCAAGCGCCGGCACCTCGGGCCAATCCAACGCCAGTGCGCGAAACGGGGGTGTTCCATCGGACGCATATCGAGCGAACGCTGCACGCAAGTAGGGGATTAGCTGCATGCGCCAGCCCAGGATCTCGCGGCAACGCGCCTCGAGTTCCTCCCAGTTTTGAGAAAGTTCGTTCGCGTTGTTCTTCTTGCGATCGAGTTGTTTCCAGGGCGGGTTGCTAATGTACCATCCATTGATCATTGCAAGCGGTGAAAAGACAACGGTCTGTAAACGGCGAATGAGATCCTCCTCGCTCTTGGCGTCCCTGACTTCAGGACACCACAACAAGCCGCCAAAGCTGGAATTGACCAGCGCTCGAACAAACTGCCGATGATCATAGAGATCGCTGTACAGCACGAATGGATACGGCGCTGCAAGTGCTCCGCTGGAGCGCACCAGCGAATAGGTTTCCTGGCCTCGCTCAAGAAACTGGTCCCAAAGGGCGCGCTGGTAGCGAAGGCCGAAGAGGCTGTGCATCTGTTCACCATCGACTCCCGATGGGAACTGGCTCAACTCGGCAAAGGACCACCCGCCAGTAAAGTCAGAGTTATCGCATTCATC
>WNFD01001969.1_pt1 | contig 28236 bp, 33 predicted proteins | sample 5400491 | NCBI WGS metagenome assembly WNFD01 (sample SAMN13153343, study PRJNA577476) | soil metagenome | isolation source: 120 cm saprolite under Douglas fir tree site 2 hole 2 replicate 2 | place: USA:California | collected 2015-04-18
GCGGTGTCGTAGCGCGGGTCGCCGATCAGCTCCTCGCGCCCGATCAGCTTTAGGAGGCGCGGCCAATGCTCGGGGTTGGCGCGGCTCGTCATCAGGAAGACGTAATCATTGGGGCCGCCCGGCTTGCACGGATAGGTCCCGCCGGGCGGATTGTTGCTGGGCGGCCGCCGCGGCGCCGCCTTCCCGGTGCGCGCGTGGGTGATGAACATGCCGCGGCTGTAATGCATGACCGAATCCTGCATCGCCACCTGGAGATGCCTGCCCTTGCCGGTGCGCGCGCGGTCGAAGAGCGCGCTGACGATGCTGAACGCCATCAGCATGCCGGTGCCGGTGTCGCCGATCGTCGGGCCGGGCTTGATCGGCTTGCCGTCGCGCTCGCCGGTGACGCTCATCGCGCCGCCCGCGGCCTGGGCGATCGGGTCGAACGAGAGGCCCTTCTCGTACGGGCTGCCGGCGCCGAAGCCCTTGACCTGGGCATAGATGATGCCAGGGTTGATCGCGCTGACGACGTCGTAGCCGAGCCCCAGCCGCTCGACCGCGCCGGGCGCGAAGTTCTCGGTGAAGACATCGGCCTTCTTCACCATCTCCTTGACCAGCGCCAGGCCGCGCTCGTCCTTCAGGTTGACGGTCAGCGACCGCTTATTGGCGTTGTACATCATGAAATAGAAGGCATCGCCAAACCCGGTGCGGCCGGCTTCGCCGCGCGGCGGCTCGACCTTGGCGATGTCGGCGCCCATCCAGGCAAGCGCCTCGGTGCAGGTCGTGCCGGCCTCGAATTGCGTCAGGTCGAGCACGCGAATGCCGGAGAGGCAGCCGGGCGATACGGGTGTTACGGCCATCGTGCGCTCCTTATTGCGAATGACGATTTAAATAAGCGTGGCGCGAACGCCTGCGGGCCTGCGCGGCCTTGACCGTTGGGGTGAAGGCGACATCGCTCGAGTACGCACGGGCGATGTTCATCGCAACTCCTATAGCCCGAGTTCGCCGAGACCCGGGTGACCGTCCGGGCGGCGCCCGAGCGCCCAGTGGTATTTGCGCTCGCCTTGGGTGATCGCCAGATCGTTGATGCTGGCGATACGCCGGCGCATCAGCCCGTCCTCGCCGAACTCCCAATTCTCGTTGCCGTAGCTGCGGAACCAATTGCCGCTGTCGTCGTGCCACTCATAGGCGAAGCGAACGGCGATCCGATTGTCCCGGTAGGCCCAGACCTCCTTGATCAGGCGATAGTCCAGCTCCCGCTGCCATTTACGCGCCAGGAACGCGACTATGGCGTCACGGCCCTCGACGAACTCGGCGCGGTTGCGCCAGCGGCTGTCGACCGTGTACGCGAGAGCGACGCGGGCGGGATCGCGCGAATTCCAGCCGTCCTCGGCAAGTCGCACCTTTTCGGCGGCGGTCTCGGCGGTGAAGGGGGGAAGCGGAGGGCGGCTCATGGCGTGCTCTCCTCAATTCGAGGCGCTGGAACATTACCCTATTCGGCGGCCTCCGCGACTTTGGCGATGCGGAAGGCCGGGATTACCTCCTTCGCGAACCGGTCCAGATCTTCCAGCTGGACGTCGAGCGGGGTGCCGAGCGGCGTGCTGCACATCACGCGATCGATGCCGGGATAGCGCTTCTCGATCGCCTTCAGCGTCTCGATGATGTCGTCAGGCGTTCCGGCCAGGAAGCCGCCGGCCTTCACGGCGTCCTCGATGCGCGGCAGCTTGGTCGTGGCGGCGAGCTTGGGGTCGCGCATCGCCGCGATCTGCTCGTCGGAGAGCGCCCGCACGAGGCGTAATTCGCCGAACATCTTCATGTTCTCTTCGTAGTGTTTGGCCGCCTCGCGCATCGCCTCCTCGCGGCTCTTCGCGATGTGGAACTGGAAGCCCAGCGCGAGCCGCTCGCCGAGCTCAAGCTTGACGCCGCGGCGCGCATAGGCGGCCTGGAACCCGATCATGTGCCGCTCCACCGCGCCGCCCTCGGCCGAGCCGCCGCCGATGACGCCACAGATGCCGTATTTCGCCATGAAATCGAAGCCGCGGTCCGAGCCGCTCTGGATTGGCTGCCAGCATTCGACCGGGAGGCGCTCCGGCGCCGGCACCAGGGTGATATCCTTCAGCGTATAGCCGCGATACGGCACCTCCGGCGGGATCGTGTAGAACTTGCCCTTGTGCGAGAACGGTTTCCCCTCGAAGGCCTTGAACAGGATTTCGACGCCTTCCTCGAACATCTCGCGGTTCGCGGTCTGGTCGGTCAGCGGAGAGCCGAAGCTTTCCACCTCGCGGGTGTGATAGCCGCGCGCGACCCCGAAGATCACCCGCCCGCCGGTCAGGACGTCGGCCATCGCATAATCCTCGGCGAGGCGCAGCGGATGCCACATCGGCACGACGTTGAAGCCGCAGCCGATCTTCAGGTTCTGCGTGACGCCGCAGAGGTGCATCGCCATCATCAAGAGGTTCGGAATTAATTCCGTGCCCTCCGGCTGGAAATGATGCTCGGCCATCCAGAAGGTGTTGTAGCCGCGCGTGTCCATGCATTGGGCGTAGGCCACCACCTTGCGCAGCGCATTGGCCAGCTGCGCGTTCGAATAGCGGCGGTCGTTGATCGGCTTGCCGGTGTAGCCAAGGTCCTCCATGTCGACGGAGCCGTAATATGAGCTGTCGAATTTCGTGATCATCGATCGGGTCCTCGCAAATCCAGATCGCGACTATCACCGTCGGCGGCGTTTCTGTCTCGCTGAAATATCGCAGGGCGCCATGATATCGCTCGCTCGGGCGTCAAACTCGTTTCTAAGGCCCCTGATCAAGAAGTTCCTCCGACCTGTCTCTCTTTCTTGTCATACCGGCGAAAGCCGGTATTCACAGCTTGCGTGGGTCCAGCTTTCAGTCAGATGGTCCAGGTTGCTTTATACGCATTTTCGTTGACAATTTATCACGATTATGTTACAATACCAAAAGTATGAGTCAACCGAGAGGGCACTTCGGCCGTATAGCGCTCGTTTGCTGTATTTTTCCTGCAGAAAACAGCAAAAAACAGCGCGGAAGGCGGGTCCAGCTGCCGTGGCGCCGCTCTTGTCGCAGGCTTAATAGGGCGTGCAATTGCCGGAACAGCGATCTCTTCGCCTCCGTCGGCCAGAACTTCGGAATCGGAACTCAATCGCTGGAGCGTCAACGCCCCGGCAGATCGGCTCTGCCTGACTCGTGCTTGCGGCAGGCCTGTGCCTGTGAAACGATTTCCCGACTGGCAAGACACGACGAACGAAGGAGAGGTCGATGGATGTCGGCATGATGATGGTGTTCGCCAGCTATGGCTGGGACGACTGCACCGACGCTCGCGTCTGGTACGAGGAGATCCGGCTGGCTCGGCTCGCCGCGGATCTGGGCTTCGACTGCCTCTGGTCGGCCGAGCACCACTTCAACGACTACTCGTTCGTGCCCGACAATCTCCAGCTGATGACGTACCTGACGGCGATCTGCCCCAACGTCGATCTGGGCACCGCCGCCGTCATCGTGCCGTGGCACGACCCGCTGCGCGTCGCCGAGAATGCGGCCGTGCTCGACATGCTGAGCAAGGGCCGGCTTCGCCTCGGCCTCGGGCGCGGCCTGGCGCGGCGGGAATTTGCCGCGTTTCGCATGAGCATGGACGAGTCGCGCGAGCGCTTCGACGAGGCGGCGCCGATGATCGTCAACGCGCTGAAGACCGGCTTTATCGAGGGCGACGGCAAGCACTATAAGCAGCCGCGCACCGAGATCCGCCCGCGGCCGCTTCATTCCTTCGACGGGCGCATCTATGCGGTGGCGTCCAGCGAGGAGTCGGTCGACTCCGCCGCCAAGCTGGGCGCCCATATGGTGATGTTCGCCGACCGGCCATGGGAGATGCGGGCGCCGGTCATTGAGCGTGGGCGGCAGCTTCACCGCAGATATCACGGCACCGAGGCGCCGCAGGTGATGCTGACCGAGTTCTGCATATGCGGCACCAACCTCGCCGAGACCGAAGCGGAGGCCCGCCAGTACCAGGGGAAATTCGTCGAAAGCAATTTCTACCACTACGAGTTCCTGGGCGAGCACTTCAAGACCGTGAAGGGCTACGACGCCTACCAGCAGAAGGCGGAGATCGCGCGGAAGGGCGGCATCGAAGGCGCGGTCGACGGCTTCATGCGGGCCGCGAGTTGGGGCACGCCCGACAAGATCCTGCGCGGGTTCGAAGAGCGCCGGAAAGTCGTCGGCGATTTCGAGCTCAACGTCGCCTTCCGTTTCGGCGGCACGCCTTACGAGGTCTGCGAGCGGGGCCTGAAGCTCTTTGCCAAGGAGGTGCTTCCGGTCCTCAAGGCGTAATCATCGACCAAGGCTCGAGCGGCGGCCGAGTGAGGACTAGGAGGCAGATGGTGTCGACTGTCTGTTGCCGACCTCCCGCAATCAGCCGCTTGCGACCGCCGGCGGGTTGCGGTCGATCAAGGATTCAATCAGATCAATAAAATCTTTCATCGCATATGGCTTTGTAATGTATCCGTCACAACCACTTTCGCGCAGCCTCTCTTCGTCAATGATAAACGCAGTCGCGATCACTATCGGTATATTATGCGTATGAAAGCTATCCTTGAGAGTGCGGGTGACTTCGAGGCCGGAGATTTCGGGTAATTGAACATCCATGACGATCAAATCTGGACGACCATCATGTGCCAGAACGAACCCATGATAACCATTAGAAGCTTGCAGGACGCGATACCCTCGCTTGGTTAGCGTTAGGGTAAACAGTTTCAAATTCAAGGGTTCGTCGTCAACGATGAGGACGCATCGTTGATCGGCATGGCATGTATTGTTGACTTCGCGACTGCTTTCCATCTGTCTACACTAACGTTACATCCATCGCTAGAGAGTAAACAAATTTCATTTCATCTTGGTTAACAGTTGAGCTTTGTCTAGTTCAGACATTCTTCAGAAATATCGCGGCCTGAACCGATCCAGTCGGCGGTGGGCGATGACTGCAGCCGATAGCTGAAGCAGGCATCGACGACGAGGCTGCGGCGAAAGTGGCCGTCCCGCCAACAGAACCTGGGACTCGGCCTGATGCTCGATCAGCATGCCTGCATTCGCTATTCTGAATAGCGTTCAGACTCGCACCGTTTGCGCGGCTGCGTTAGCATGAAGCAGGATCCGATCGCATTCGGAGGGAATGCCGATGACCCGCGCTTATGACGTAGTCGACGCCGACGGGCACATCCTCGAACCGCTCGACCTATGGGATCGCTACATCGACCCGGCGTTCCGCGAACGCCGGCCGCGGTTTCTCATCGACGAGAACGGCAAGGAACGCCTCGGCGTTGAGGGCAAATTGCTGGGCAATCCGCGGGGGATCGGCAGCCTCGGCTCCGTCGGCGTGCGGCAAGGCACGGTCAAGCTCGACAGCCTCAAATATGCCGAAGGAAAGAAAGGCGGGTTCGACCCGCACGCGCGCATCGTCGACATGGATCTCGACGGGATCGATGCCGCTTTCCTGTACCCGAGCCTCGGTCTGTTCGCCGGCGCGGTCAGTGACCCCGAGCTCGCGGCCGCGATGTGCCGCGCCTATAACCGCTGGCTCGCCGATTACTGCAAGCCATACCCGGACCGCCTATTTGGGGTCGCGATGCTGCCGATGCAGTCGGTCGACCTTGCGATCGACGAGATGCGCTACGCGCGCGAGACGCTCGGGATGCACGGCGGCTTCCTGCGGCCGAATCCCTATCACGGCACCAAGATGATCAGCGACCCGATGTACGAGCCGTTCTGGACGATGGCCGAGGAACTCGACTTCTCGATCGGCTTTCACGAGGGCTCGACCACCGCGATGCCCACCGTCGGCGTCGACCGCTTTGAGGGCGACCGTGCGGCGCGCCATATGATCTCGCACACGATGGAGATGATGCTGGCGGCGATGGCCGTGATCTGGGGCGGCGTCGTCGATCGTCACCCGCGGCTGCGCGTCGCGTTCCTCGAATCGGGCGGCGGCTGGATGGCCCCCTGGCTCGACCGCATGGACCGCCATTTTGACGATTTGGGGTTCAACGATTCCGCCCCGAAGATGCGGCCGACCGAACTGTTCCGGCGCAATTGCTGGATCTCGTTCGAGCCCGTCGAAAGCAGCATCGGCGTGCTGGCCGACTATATCGGTCCCAACAAGATCATGTGGGCGACCGATTATCCGCACCAGGACGGTTTCTTCCCGGGCGCGCCCGACATGGTGCGCGAGCGCATAAAGGGTACCTCGCAAGCAACTCAGCATGGCGTGCTGGCCGGCGGTGCCCTGGCTTTTTACGGCATGAACTGACGAGGGCGGTCTCCAAGTGGTCCATCTTCAAAATGTCGGGAACCCAAAGCATGACTGCATCACAGACGGCTGCGCGGGACCTCAACGGCGATGCGGCCGCGGATTTTGACGCCGTTGTCATCGGCGCCGGCGTTTCCGGCCTCTACCAGCTCTACAAGCTGCGCGAGCTCGGGCTCAAGGTGCGCGTGTTCGAGGCCGGTACTGGCGTTGGCGGCACCTGGTACTGGAACCGCTATCCCGGCGCGCGCTTCGATTCCGAAAGCTGGACCTACGGTTACTCCTTTTCGCCGGAGTTGCTGGAGGAATGGAACTGGGAGGAGCACTTCGCCGCCCAGCCCGAGACCGAGCGCTATCTGAATTACGTCGCCGACAAGTTCGACCTGCGCCGCGATATCCAATTCAAGAGCCGTGTGGCCGCTGCCCGCTACCAGGAGGACACGCGCAGCTGGGACGTTAGCTTGGAGGACGGCCGGCGCTACACCACTCGCCTGTTGGTCACCGCGGTCGGCGTGCTCTCGGCGGCGACCATGCCGACCATCCCCGGCGTCGAGACTTTCGAAGGCCAGTCCTGCCACACCCATTACTGGCCGAAGGAACCGGTTCGTTTCGCGGGCAAGCGCGTAGCGGTGATCGGCACCGGCGCGACCGGCGTGCAGACCATCACCGAAGTGGCCAAGACCGCTGGCCATTTGACTGTTTTCCAGCGCACCCCCCAGTGGTGCGCGCCATTGCACAACGCCAAGATCGGCAAGGAGGAGATGAACCGGATCCGGGCCAATTATCCCGAGATCTTCGCGCGCTGCCAGGAGACCTACGGCTGCTTCATCCATGCGACCGACCCGCGTTCCACCCACGAGGTGACGCGCGAGGAGCGCGAGGCTTTCTGGGAGAAGCTTTACGGCGAGCCCGGTTTCGGCATCTGGATGGGCAATTTCCGCGACATCCTGGTGGACCGCGAGGCCAACAAGCTGATCTCGGATTTCCTCGCGCGCAAGATCCGCCAGCGGGTCAAGGATCGGGCCGTCGCCGAGAAGCTGATCCCGAAGAACCACGGCTTCGGCACGCGCCGGGTGCCGCTCGAGAGCGGCTACTTCGACGTCTACAACCAGCCCAACGTCAAGCTGGTCGACATCAACGAGACGCCGATAGAGCGCATCACCTCGACCGGCATCAAGACCAGCGACGCCGAGTACGAATTCGACATCATCATCTATGCGACCGGTTTCGACGCGATCACCGGCGCCTTCGACCGCATCGACATAAGCGGGGTTGACGGGGTGTCGCTAAGGGAAAAGTGGAAGGACGGGCCGCAGACCTTTCTCGGCATCCTCGTGGACGGCTTTCCCAACATGCTCATGGTGATGGGCCCGCATGCCGGTCTCGGCAACTTTCCGCGCGCCGCCGAGTACAGCGCCGATTGGGCGACCGGCCTCATCCGCTTCGCGCGCGACCGCGGCCTGACGCGCATCGAGGCCACCGCGGCGGGTGCCGCCGCCTGGACCGATCACGTCATCGCGACCAGCGAGGGCTTGCTGTTCACCGAGGTCGATTCGTGGATGACCGGCATCAACCGCAATGTCGAGGGCAAGCAGGTCCGCCGGATCATGCGCTACAGCGGCGGCCACCCCGCCTTTCGCGAGCACTGCGAAGCGGCGGCGGCGAACGGATATCAGGCGCTCAGGCTGGCTTAGGCGCTACGCCTGCCGCTCATGCGCGTGCGCGAAGGCGCCGCGCAGCCATTCGCAGGCCTCGTGCATGGCTTTGCCGGCCTTGTCGACGACGCCGACCCAGAACATGAAGCCGTGGTTGACGCCGTCGTAACGCGATAACCCCGCCGGGACCCCGGCTGCCCTCAGCCTTTCGGCATAGAGCTCGCCCTCGTCGCGCAACGGGTCGTATTCGGCCGTGATGACGAGCGCCGGCGGCAAGCCCGACAGCACCGCGCGGAGCGGCGCGGCGTGCGGATGCGTGCCGTCGGACGGGTCCCGCAAATAATGTTCCCAGAACCACTCCATGGTCTTGCGAGTGAGGCCGTACCCCTCGCCATTCTCGCGATAGGACGGGGTCCCGGGGGTATGGTAGTCGGTGACCGGATAGAGCAGCAGCTGACCGCATAGAGCCGGACCGCCCTCGTCGCGCACCCGCAACGCGGTGACCGCCGCCATATTGGCCCCGGCGCTGTCTCCGGCGATCGCGATGCGGTCCGAATCGGCCCCGATTTCCGCGGCATGGGCCGCCACCCAACGCGTCGCGTGCGGGCAATCGTCGATCCCGGCCGGGAATTTGTGCTCGGGCGCCAGCCGATAATCGACCGACGCGACGACGCATCCGGCGCCGGCGCAGAGATTGCGGCACATGCCGTCATGCGTGTCGAGGCTGCACAAGACGAACCCGCTGCCGTGAAAGAACACGAGCAGCGGGAAGGGCCCGGTGACATTCGGGGTATAGAGGCGGATGCGCATCGGTCCGCCCGGCCCGCCGATCGTCTGCTCGCGCACCGCGGCGATTTCGGCCGGCGTCGCCATCAGGGCGATGCGCGCCTCGTATTGCGCTCGCGCCACCGGGACCGCCAATGTATGCGTGGCGGGAACCCCGGTGCCCTTGTCCAATAATGCCTGGATCTGCGGATCGACGGGCATCGCTTCTCCCGTGGAGTTATTGGGCCGCGTTCGCCAGCCGAGCCGCTTTGGCAGGTGTGAACCGGTCGAGCACCTGGCCCGGCCCCTTGGCAAGTTTCACGTAGTCGCGTCCGTCGAAGACCCGGGTTCCGTTGACAAAGACGCCATGCACCCCGATCGGGTCGCGGATCGTCCGCGGGCCGCCGCCGGGCAGATCATTGACCCGGTGCGACGGCGAGATGCCGACCGTCGCCGGATCGAACAACAAGAGGTCGGCGCAGGCGCCGACGGCGATGCGGCCCCGGTCGGGAATGCCATAGAGCCCGGCCTGATGGCTGGTCAGGCGGCGCACCCCCTCCACCAGATCGAACGTGCCGCGATCGCGCACCCAATGTCCGAGGAAATAGAGCCCGAACCCGGCATCGCAGAGATAGAGGAGATGCGCGCCGGCATCCGATAGGGCGATGACGCCGGCCTTGTGCTTGACCAGCGGCTCGACGCCGTCGTCGACGGCGTTCATGAACCGCCCGATGAAACCGGTTGCCAGATCCTCGTCGAGGCCGAGATCGAGGAAAATGTCGAGCGGGTCGCGGCCGCTCATCTGCGCGATCTCCCCAATCGTGCGGTTGGCGAGCCCGGCGTGGTCCGGGGTTACCGGGACGGCGACGATGACCCGGTCCCAATTGCCCTGAAAAATTGTTCCCGGCCGCGGGTTGCGTAGGTTCTCGCGGAACCGCTCGCGGAAACTCGGGTCGCGGAACACCGTCTTCAGCTGTTCCGGATCATAGGCCTTGATCGGGTCGAACGCCGGGTGGCTGTAGAACGGATAGGCGGCGGCGAGCGTGAAATCGAACGACAGGGGCTGACAGGTGAATTGGAGGTACACCTCATTGCCGCGCGCCTGCGCTGCCGCGCAAGCCTCGAACATGCCGATCCCGCGCTGCGGGAACTGCTCGTTGTAGAAGGAGAGGCCGGTGGACATGAAGATGCGCCTTCCGTGCCGTCCGGCGATTTCCGCGATCGTGTCGACCGGGACTGTCCCCGAGGCAATCTCGACGATCCCGCGTCCCGGCCCGCCCATCGCCGCGACCAGCGCGTCGAATTCGGAGATGTCGCTGACCGTCGACGGCATCGGCATGCCGCCCCACCCGAATGGTTGGACGAGTAGGACGCGCCAAGCCCGATCGCGCCTTGGTCCATCGCCTCGGCCACCAACCGTTTCATTTCGGACAGTTCCGCTGCGGTCGGCTCTTTTCGGATCGAGGACTCCTCTCCCATCACGGCGGTGCGCACCGCCGAATGCCCGACCAGGACGGCGAGGTTGGCATAGGGCGCTTGCCGCCGCACCGCCGCCAGATATTCGGCAAAGGATTCGAATTGCCAGTCGATCCCGGCGCGCAGCGCGCCGATGTCCATGCCTTCGACGACCGCGAGGTTGCGCATGATCAAGTCGCGCAGAGGGGGCGGCGAGGGGACGATCCCGAAACCGCAATTGCCGGTGACGACGGTGGTGACGCCGAGCGAGGGTGAGGGCGACAACGTCGGATCCCAGGTGACCTGCGCGTCGTAATGCGTATGGATGTCGACAATACCCGGCATCAAGGTGAGGCCGCCGGCATCGACGATCTCGGCGGCGTCCTTGCCGACTGTGTCGATCGCCGCAATCCGGCCGCCCTGAACCGCAATGTCGGCGCGCAGCGGGTCGTGCCCGAGCCCATCGATGATCGTCGCACCGCGGATCACCAGATCATACATCGCCGTCTCCCAATGCCGCACCGAGGACGGCGGGCATCTTAGGCCACCGCGTCTCGGTTCGGCCATGCCGTCCCTGCATGCCGCAGGTGTTCCGCAGCCGATCTCGGAGGGCGCGAGATCTCGAACGGGCGCCGATGCGGGCGCCTCACGGCCGGTGGCTGGAAGAACGGCCCGGGGGTCCGCTACCCAAACGACCTGACCACGGCAGCCCCACCTCCATTTCCGTAACGGGAGAGTCCCGGCGCGGATTCGATTCCGAGATAAGAACCGGAGTTCGTGGTTCTTCGAAAGGACGTACCCCGATGCTCGGATCATCGATCTAAATCGCTGATCCTCCCACGTCACGGTGAGAGGAATTCGAAATGCGCAAACAAGACGAAAACAAGGCTATCGTTGGCCGTTGGTTCACGGAATTCTGGGGGAAAACTTGCGATCTGGATGTCGTCGATGCGATCGCCGCGCCCGATATGTTGCTGAAATATTCGCTGCACGAACCGCGCCGGGGCCACGATGACATCAAGGCCTTCATGACCGATTTTCGTGCGGCGTTTCCGGATCTGAGTTTCTGGGGCACCGCGGACCTGATCGCCGAAGGCGACTATGTCGTGGGCCAGTGGGAGGGCGGCGGCACGCACACCGGACCGGCCTTCAAGGACTTTCTGGTGGGCTCGCTGCCTGCCGCTACCGGCCGGAAGATGCACTTCACCGGCACCACAGTCCTCAGGCTCCAGAACAGCAAGATCGTCGAGGAAATCGGCCTCGACGACGGCGTCACGGCGCTCACCCAGCTCGGTCTCATCAAGACGGTCTGACCGAAGGTGGGTCTTCGCAAGACCGCTTGTCGTTAATTCTGAAAGCGGCTCGCGCGCTCGCGACTCGCGTGCGAGCCGCTACTTCGGAGCGTGCACCTTCGGTCCCAGGGCCTATATAGGCTGGTATAACCCCGGCCAGACAGGCCGCCGGGCAGAATCGAGTTTGAAAGCAAGAGTCGGAGTGCTGCGGATCTTCGCAGACGACAGGATCGCCACAGCCTAAAGATTGCGAAATGAACCGATATGATAACGACGCTCGAACGCCCGAAGAAATCCACCCGCGTAGCCGTAGGTGATGATCCGCGCTGGGCGCGCATCGTCGCGCGCGACCGCGGCGCCGACGGGCAATTCTGGTATTCGGTCATGACGACCGGGGTCTATTGCCGACCGTCATGCCCCTCGCGAACCGCGAACCCCCGCAACGTTCAACTCCACGACACGCTCGCAGCGGCCAAGGCGACCGGCTTCCGACCGTGCAGACGCTGCAATCCGGACGGCCCCTCGATCGACGGCGAAAACGTCGCCATCGTCGCCAAGGCCTGTCGCCTTATCGAGCAAAGCGAGGAGGAGCCGTCGCTGACCGAGCTGGCACAAGCGGTCGGCCGCAGCGCCAGTTATTTCCACCGCCTGTTCAAGGCGGCCACCGGCTTGACGCCCAAGGATTATGCCACCGCAAATCGCGCGACGAAGGTCCGCGAGGGTCTCGCGAACGGCAACACCGTGACCGAGGCGATCTACGACGCCGGGTTCAATTCAAGCGGACGCTTCTACGAGAAGTCCACCGACATGCTCGGGATGACGCCGACACAATATCGCTCGGGCGGCGCAAACGAGGAGATCCGTATCGCGGTCGGACAATGCTCGCTTGGCGCCATTCTGGTGGCGTCGAGCAAGAAAGGCGTCGCGTCCATCCTCCTCGGCAGCGATCCCGATGAGTTGGTGCGCAAGCTTCAGGATCGCTTTCCCAAGGCGAAGGTGATCGGAGCCGACGGCGACTATGAAGCCCTCGTAGCCCGTGTCGTCGGGTTCGTCGAGGCGCCGAGTCTCGGTCTCGATCTGCCGCTCGACGTTCGCGGCACTGCGTTCCAGCAGCGGGTGTGGCGGGCGCTTCGGGAAATCCCGGCGGGCCAAACGGTCTCGTACCTGGAGATCGCTCGCCGGATTGGCGCGCCTAAGGCAACCCGGGCCGTGGCCGGCGCGTGCGCGGCCAACAAGCTGGCCGTGGCCATCCCGTGTCATCGGGTGGTGAGGAATGACGGTTCGCTCTCGGGTTACGCCTGGGGCGTAGGGCGCAAGCGGGCGCTGCTCGATCGGGAAGCGACGCATCGTCGATCGTAAGACAATGCACCTGCAGAACCGTGTCACGCCGTTCGGCGACATTGTGGCGATCTCGCAAAGAGGGATGTTCACCGGCAACCGCGGCATCATTCATGACCCCGCGACGAAGACGCTGTTGAATAAGCGCTGGGCCAGCAAAGCGTGGCTGGTTTGTTCCTGCGATTACAAGGGCCGGCGCCGCGAGGTGATGGGAGGCCGAAGCTGGACCGAACTTTTTTTCCTGGACGAGGCGGTCGCGTTGGCCGCGGGTCATCGCCCTTGTTTTGTGTGCCGGCGCGCGGCCGCCGGTGCGTTTCGTGCGGCGTGGGCCGCCGCGACGGGAACGGGGGAGCCCTCCGCAGCGGATATGGACGCGGTGTTGCACCGCGAGCGCATGGAGCGCGGGCGCAAGCGCATTCACGTCATACCGGGGCCGCTTTGCGACCTGCCGGACGGCGCTGTCATCGCCGCCTCCGGCTCGGCCTTCACAATCGCCTCGGGGCAGCAGGCATTCCGCTGGACCGAGCACGGTTACGAAGCGCCGCGGAAGCTCCGTCGCGCTGACGGAATGCTGACGCCGCCATCCAGCTTTATGGCCCTATGCGCCGGTTATCGGCCGATCCTTCACCCAGCCCTCGAACCGTTACCATCCGAACGCCATGATGCGTGACCTCTTTCGCGCCATCGAAGCCGTAGCCGCGCCGCCCGAGGCGATGGCCAACGGCGCGGTGCTGCTTCGCGGCACGGCCCTGCCGTTTGAGACCGACCTTCTGGCCGCGCTTCACGCGATCACCGCCAAGGCGCCGTTTCGCCACATGACGACGCCGGGCGGCTATGTCATGTCGGCGGCGATGACGAATTGCGGCGCCGCCGGCTGGATCACCGACCGGACCGGCTACCGCTACGACCGGATTGACCCGGAAAGCGGTCTGCCGTGGCCGGCATTGCCCGCTTGCTTTCGCGACCTCGCCGCCGCCGCGGCGAGCGAGGCCGGCTATCCGGGCTTCGCCCCCGATGCCTGTCTGATCAATCGTTACGAGCCGGGCGCACGCCTCACGCTGCATCAGGACAAGAACGAGCGCGACTATTCGCACCCGATCGTGTCGGTGTCGCTGGGTCTGCCGGTCACCTTCCAGTTCGGCGGATTGAAGCGCACCGACCCCGTTCGCAGGTTCGGGCTGCGACACGGTGACGTCGCCGTCTGGGGCGGCCCGTCTCGCCTCTGCTATCACGGCGTTGCCGAACTGAAAGAGGGCGAACACGAGACGCTCGGCCGCATGCGCATCAACCTCACACTCCGGGGCGCACTGTAAACGGTCTGCCACGGGCCGAATATCCAGCGGACCAGAGGCCAACCCGTTGCGTGAGATAATCTGCACAACCCTAGCGACGCCGGACACGCTTGCGGGACGCTTCGATGCCGATCCGGCGAAGGCGCTGGTGATGTCTCATATCGGCCAACTCGTCAGCGGTGGCGATGCGGAGTGGATCCTGCTCGATAACGGTGACGTGGAGCTGCGGTTTCTCTCCGGCGAGATTTTCCTCCTGGCCGACAATTCCATTACCCGCATTATCTGAGCGCGATCTCGAAACGATCGATTGGCCGTCGGGCAGACAGCACCGGGTCCGGTCTTTTCGTGCTTCCGCCACTAAAGAAAAGATGTGGATTTGAAAGCAAGGACCGGAGTGAGAGTTCACGACCACAGTCGCAAACTCCGTGCTGCAAAATGGTCAGGAGTTAGACAAATGATCCACGTTAATGTCGACAACGCGGCGCGCACGATTGTGTCATCGAAGCGTCCAAAAGCCGCGACCGCGAGCGAAATCACCTTTTCGATCCGCGAATGCATCTTAGGACAGGTGCTTGTGGCACGGACTGCCGTCGGGGTCTGCGCCATCCTCATCGGGTCGGATGCGGAGGATCTGAAACGTGACCTTGCGACGCGCTTCCCGGGCAGCATGCTGATCGCGAGCGAGCCGCAGCTTCGCGACGATTTGTCGAAGGTCGTGCGGTTCTTAGAGACCCCGAGCGAAGGGATCGACCTGCCGCTCGATATGCGTGGCACGCCGTTCCAGCGCCGCGTGTGGGACGCTCTGCGCTCGATCCCGGTCGGGACCACAGTGACCTATACCGAGCTGGCTCGCCGCATCGGCGGGCCGAGGTGGGCCCGTGCGGTCGCCCGCGCCTGCGCTACCAACCCGATCGCGTTGGCGATTCCTTGTCATCGCGTCGTCCGGAGCGACGGCGCGCTGGCCGGCTATCGCTGGGGTGTTGAGCGCAAGCGGATGCTGCTCGACAATGAGGCGACGGCATGAACGTCCAGCCCAGCATCGTCACCCCGACCTCTGCGGCGACGGCCGCAGAGGTCCGCGTCGCCCGCTATGACTGGGCGAAGCTGGCGGAGGAGCTGAGCGGCTACGGCTGCGCGGTGCTTGAGAAGCTCTTGTCGCGCGAGGAGTGCGAGCGGATCGCCGGCCTCTACCCGCGCGAAGATCATTTCCGCAGCCGTGTGGTCATGGCGCGTCATGGTTTCGGTAAGGGAGAGTATAGCTATTTTAAATACCCGTTGCCTGACCTGGTCGGCGACCTGCGCACGGCGCTCTATCCGCACCTGGCTATTGTCGCGAACGAATGGAACGCCCGCATGGGCATCGATCGGCGCTACCCGGCGGCACATCCCGGGTTCCTCAAGCAGTGCCACGATGAAGGACAGACCCGGCCAACGCCGCTGCTGCTCGAATACGGTCCCGGCGACTTCAATTGCCTGCACCAGGATCTTTACGGCGATCTCGCCTTTCCGCTTCAGCTGACGATCCTTCTCTCGGAACCGGGAAAGGATTTCACGGGGGGCGAGTTCGTGCTGACCGAGCAACGACCGCGCATGCAAAGCCGCGCCGAGGTCGTGCCGTTGCGCCAAGGCGATGCGGTCGCTTTTGCCGTGCACAATCGTCCCGTGCGAGGGACCAGGGGCAACTATCGGGTCAACCTGCGGCACGGTGTCAGTCGTCTCCGCTCCGGGAGGCGTCACACGCTGGGCATCATCTTCCATGACGCGCGATAGGTTCTGCTGCCCGAGACGCCCCGCCAGGGTTTCTCTTGTTTGATCTAATTGGTGGGCGCAGCAGGACTCGAACCTGCGACCCGCTGATTAAGAGTTAAAGGCGAGGGCCTCCGCGGGGTTTTAGGAGCGGGCTTATTTTGAGCATCGGGCACCTCAAAGCAATGAAGATAATAGACTTCCGGGCCGAGACCCGCTAACCTAGGCGTCGAGTTAAAACCTCGCGCGGGGGTCGCCGCGCTTATTTATCGCTTATTTGGGGCAGATGGCAACGAAATTGACGAAGGCCTCGGTCGACGGTCTGGCGGCGCCGGACCTGAGCGGGAAGCAGACGATAGTCTGGGACACCGAGCTCCGCGGTTTCGGCGTTCTCGTGAGCGGCACGACCAGCAAGAAGACCTACATCGCGCAGCGCCGGATGCCCGACGGGCGGACGCGCCGGGTCACGGTTGGCGACACCGCCGAGTTCGAGAAGATCGCCGACGCGCGCCTGCGGGCCGGGAAGCAGCTCGCCGTGCTGCGCGAGGGGCGCGACCCCGGCGCCGAGCGGCGGGCGGCGGCGGCCAAGGACCGAACGCTGAGGGCGTGGCTCGACCTCTACCTCAAGGCCCGCAAAGACCTGAGGCAGCGGAGCGTCGACGGATACCGGGCGTCCGTCGAGCGCCACCTCGCCGGCTGGCTCGACAGACCCCTCCGCGAGCTGACCCCCGACGCCGTCGAGGCGAAGCACGCCGCGATCGGCGAGGGCGCCGGGCCGGCGACCGCGAACAGCGCGATGCGGGCGCTCCGGGCGATCTGGAACTTCGCGATGGACCGCGGCGGCACGCTGCCGCCGAGCCCGACTCGCCGGCTCAAGAAAGCTTGGTTCCCGGTGCCGCCGCGCACTCGGGTCGTGCGCACCGAGGATCTGGCGAAGTTCTACCGGGCCGTCGACCGGCTGGAGAACATCGCGGCGCGCGACTTCGTCAAGCTGCTGTTGTTTACCGGGCTGCGAAGGAACGAGGCCGCAGCCCTGCGGTGGAGCGAGGTTGACCTGCGCGAGCGGGTGATCAGGCTGCCGGCGGAGCGCACCAAGGCCAACCGGAAGCTCGACCTGCCGATGTCCGGGCCGGTCCACGCGCTGCTGGTCGCCCGCCGCGCCCTGGGCGACGACGGGCCGTGGGTGTTCGGCGCCAATAGTAAGTCGGGTCACATCGAGGAGCCGAAGTCGTTCTTCGCCCAGGTCGCCCGGGAGACCGGCCTGCCCCCGGTATCGGCGCACGATATGCGGCGGGTCTTCACGACGCAGGCCGAGGCCGCCGACATATCGGGGCGCGCGCTCGCGGCACTCGTCAATCACAGCCTCGGCCGGGACGTGACGAGCGGCTACGTGCAGATGACGACCGAGCGGTTGCGCGGGCCGGCCGAGCGCGTCGGCGCCCGGATCGCCGAGCTGTGCGGCCTCGCTCCCCCGGCCGGCGAGAACGTCGCGGCGATCCGGTAGGTCAATGCCGCTGTCGTAGATCAGGGTGACTCGGGGAGTCAAACGCTGATCTGGAGGGGCAGAGCCAAAATAATATCACCTGGACATCCCGACTAGACGACCCCAAGACTCAATCGCGATCCGTTGGTGACTCCTTCCGCCCATACCGTGTTCGACACCTCGGGACATTGAGCGGAGGGGAAAAGAACAGCAGCCCATCGGACCGGTGACCCGGGAGTCAAGGTCACGCAAGGCACAGACCAACCCCTGTGCTTCGCGTGGCCTTTCTTAATTTGGTCGCGCGGGCACTCTTCGAGACTATGGAGAGCAACCCGATGGACGGACCTACACCAGCAACAATTGACAACGTTATCGGCGACAATCTCGCGGCGGAGATGACCGAGGTCGCGGCGCGCATCCGTGGTCGCAAGACCAAGCAGGTGATCGACAGCGGCCGCGACCTGATCGCGATCAAGGAGAAGCTCCGGGAAATCGTCGGGCACGGGCACTTCGAAGCCTGGGTGACGGACACGTGCGATATGACGAACCGCACGGCCGAGAACTACATGCGTGCGGCGCGATGGGTGGATTCCAAACCCGAAAACGTTTCGCTTATGGATCTGCTGCCGCTGTCAGTCATCTATGCCCTCGCCGCCGACGGCGTGCCGCCTGATGTCGAGGATGCCATCATCGCGGATTTCGTGGCCAGCAAGGAGCCCACGGCCGAGAAACCCACGGCCGAGAAGGTCGCGCGCCGCATCGCCCTAGCAAAGAAGGAGGATAAGGAGGCTGACGACCTCGCCGATAATTTCTTGTCGGACCTGCTTGACGTCGAGACGACGCGGCGTCAGCGCCGTCGCACGATGGTCCGCGTGTTGGCCGGTTTGAGCGCCGAGGATTGTGCCGCGATCATCGCCGAGGTGAGCGCGATCGAGCCTACGGCCGAGGAGGCTACCCAAGAGTCGGAGCCCGCCGAGCAGCCCGAGGCGGTGGCCGAGGTCGAAGCGGCCTTGACCTAGCCGGCGTGCGTCGGCGGCCTGCGATTGCTCGCAGACTGCCGACTCTCCCCCGGAGGTCGCGATGAGCAACACGCGCGGCGGCAACTATTGGACCACGACGGCTGCGGTGATGCGGGCCTACGACAGACTGCCGCCCGAGGCCCGGCGCGCGCTCGCCAGTGCGGTCGAGGATTGGGTTCCGCAGCCGCTGCTCACTAAGTACCGGCGGGGGACGACCGCCGCCGATATCGCCGCCTTCGTCGCGCTCTGGGATCGACAAGAACTGGCGAAGCGCGAGCGCCAGCGGGCGGGCGCCATTGGTCCCTACAGTGGCAATCGATCAGAAGTGAAGGACGCCTAGTGACAGTCAAAGAAGAGCCACTGACTTAAAAGAGCGCGACCCCGCGTTGAGATTTACTTCGCGACTGGGGCGCGTCAGCATCGCAGTCTCGCCGACCGCCGGGCACTGACTGGGGTTGGCCAGTGGAGGATAGCAGTGGGCGCAGCACCACAGAGACACCGCCTCGACCGCCGGGCCGGGGAGATCGCCAAGGCCGGCGAGGGCGACGGCGACGACCTGCTGACGACGCCCGAGGTGGCGAAGTGGCTGGGCGTGTCGCGGCAGTGGGTTGAGATCGGCCGCGGGAAAGGGCGAGGTCCGCCGTTCGTGCGGCTCGCGCCGACCCGCGTGCGCTACAAGCGATCGGCTGTGCTCGCGTGGCTGGAGGCGCGGCAGACCGCCGCCGACCGGACATGACAACGGCCCCACCGTCGCCAGTGGGGCCGCTGGAAGAGTCACCCAGTCCCGCCGTGGCGGTAGGACCAGTAAGGTCGGGCAGACCCGAGGCCACGTATAGCGCTGCCCAGTGGCGAAGTCTAGTGCGAATACAGTTTACTCGGCGAGTGCCCGGTGCTAGTATTATCTCTGTCCGGTCACTGTCTCGGGAAGGGGACAGTGGGTAAACTCCGGTCGGTCATAGGGCATACCCCTACGGGGACCTGACAAGTCCCAGCCGTGGCGCCTCCCCCTCTCGGCCACTGCGCGTCCAGGGTCTTAACTCTCAGCTCCCACTGCACTGAGCACCGGGAGAGCCCTGTGACGCGAGGCCCAGTGACCGAAACATTTGCTTCCAGTCTCGCCGAGGCCTTCGCCACCCTGAGGCCGGGGTGGGTGACGATGGACGCGGCTGCCCTGAAATGGGTCAACGGCAAGACCGACGCCCCCTCGAAGGCGAAGCACAACGGCGACATGTCGCGGCACGCCGGACCCGGCGAGTGGGAGCGGGTGCTCCGCGGCGAGATGGTCCTCGGGCTGGTCTTCGACGACGGCGAGGTGACGCAGATCGGCGCCGTCGACCTCGACGACTACACGATCAACCACGTGACCGCACTGGCGGACGTCCGGCGGCTGGACCTGCCGCTCTCCGTCTTCTCGACCAAGTCCGACGGCCTGAGACTGTTCCTCCACACGACCGCCCCGGTCACGGTGCCGGAGATGCGCGAAGCCGTGCGCGCGTGCGGCCGGCTGCTGGGGTGGGTCGAGAAGGAGGAGAGTGGCAGTCCCGGCCAGTTCGAGGTCTTCCCCAAGCTGTCGGGGGGCTGGGGCTCCTGCCTCTGGATGCCCTTCTGCGGGAAGAAGTTCCGGCCCCTGCACGGCCACAACGTGGCGATGACCGAGGACCAGTTCCTCGACCACTGGGCGGCCACCGCTCTGACGCCGGACCAGCTCGCCGCGCTCGCCGCGCGGACGCCGGCGCAGACGCCCGAGGTTCGCGCCGAGGCGCAGCCGCAGCGAGCCCTGGAGGCAATCCGCGAGATGCTCGGCGAGCTGGCGACGCTCGCCAAGGGCGAGGGCCGGAATCAGCGCCTGTACTTCGTGGCGCGCCGAGCCGGCGAGATGGTCCACTACGGCCACCTGGAGCGCGCCGACGTCGAGGCGATGTTACGGGATGTCTTCGACAAGTGGCCGGACGACGACCGCGAGCACAGCGAGAACACGCTGCGCCGGGGCCTGGAGAAGGGCACGCGGGAGCCGGGAGTCGACGTCGTGGACGGCCGGCCCGTGGTGCGGCTGAGCGGGGGCTCGCTCGCCCGCTCCGTAGACGAGGCCGAGGCGATCCTCGTCGAGCTGGACGCCGACCTCTACCAGCGCGGCGACTTCGTCGTGCGGCCGGCCTGGGTGCCGGTGCCGGTCGCCGACGAGCGCGAGGCGCTGGGCCTGCGGCTCCTGACCGTGCGCCAGAACCACATGACCGAGCGCTTCAGTCGAGTGGCCGACTTCCAGCGCTACGACGGGCGGTCGCGGAAGTGGGTGTCCGTGGACCCGCCGCCCAACATCGCGGCGACCTACCTTGAGCGAGTAGGAGCGATCCTGTACGAGCCGGGTGGCCGAGAGTTCCCCCCGGTGCCCGCCGAGCCGACGCGCGACGACGCGCTGGCGGCGCTGGGGGTGCTGCGGGAGCCGCTGAGCGAGTTCCCGTTCGTCGGCGAGGGCTCGCGCGCCGTCGCGCTGTCCGCGATCCTGACCGCGATGATCCGCCGCTCGCTGCCGCACGCGCCGCTGCACGGCTTCACGTCGCCCACCGCCGGGAGCGGGAAGAGCAAGCTAGTCGACCTCGCCTCGGTGGTCGCGACCGGCCACGAGGCCCCCGTGATCGCGCCGGGGGCCACCGAGGAGGAGATGGAGAAGCGGCTCGGCGCCTCCCTGCTCGCGGGCGACACGATGGTCAGCTTCGACAACTGCGAGGGGCCGGTCGGCGGGGTGCTGCTGTGCCAGGCGATGACCCAGACGATGCTGAGCATCCGCGTCCTCGGCAAGAGCGTGATGGTCCAGGTTCCGAACAAGGCCGTGCTGTGCGCCACCGGCAACAACCTCGTGATCGCGGCCGACCTCACCCGGCGGTCGATCGCCGCGCGGCTCGACCCGAAGATCGAGCGGCCCGAGCTCCGCACCTTCGAGAACCCGTTGGACCCGGTGGAGAGGATCAAGCGCGACCGGCCACGGCACGTCCTCGCCGCGCTGACCGTCCTGCGCGCCTACGTCGTCGCGGGCCGGCCGGCGCCGCTCGCCCCGCTGGGGAGCTTCGAGGAGTGGTCGAGGTGGGTTCGGGAGGCGCTCGTCTGGCTCGGCGAGGACGACCCCTGCGACACGATGGAGGGGCTGCGCGAGGCTGACCCCGTCCTCGGCGAGTTGGTGGCCGTCATGCACCAGTGGGAGGAGCACGTGGGCCGCCACAAGGAGGCGACGACCGCGACGATGATCGAACTCGCCACGAAGCGCAGCGACCTCGACGTGTTCAAGAACCCGCAGTTCCGCGACGCGCTGCTGACGGTCGCGGGGGCGGGCAGTGCCGTGAGTCCGCTCCGTCTGGGGAAGTGGATGGCAAAGGTCAAGGACCGAGTGGTCGGCGACCGGCGCTTCGTGCGGGCGGGGATGACGGACGGCGCGGCGAGGTGGCGGCTGGAGCGACTGGGTAGAGACCGGGGGGGTCTTCCCGACGGGGAAGGGGGGTAGTGGGGTGAAGTGGGGTCGTATAACCGAACGCGGGGAAAGTGTCTGGGAGGTAATTCCCCCCGCCTATCCGCGGGCAACTAACCGTAGCCACCCCACTTCACCCCACTACCCCCCTTTGGCTGTCCCCCGGTCCGGCGCGAGCGTGCGCCGCCCTCATTGCTTCTCGTGGCGCACAAGGACCCGTGCGATGGACGCCCAGAGTTCCTTCGGCCCGGCCGATCGAGGCGACGCCTCCCCTATGCACGGGTCCTTCCGACACGCTGCGAGCAATGAGGGTGGGGCAGAGCGCATCGCAAGCCCAGATCAGCACCTCAAATCGCACCCCGGAGGAGGGTAGAAGTGCGTAGCAGCCCCGCAGAACACGCTACGCGAGCGAGCTGCGCCGACCCTATAGAGGTAGCCGGGCCTCCCAGTACCTTGTGCGGAGCGTGTGGGCACGGGCTGCATCGCGATGTCGGACGCTTCGTGCGCTGCATATCCCGATCCCGAGGCCCGATCCTGTGACCCGCGACCCGCTCGACGCCGTAGCCGTCGCCGCGGCCCTCCTGCGCCAGGACGGCGACCCGGCCGTGCAAGCGATCGGCGACTGGCTCGCCGGCCACGCGACCGGCGGCGAGCCCGGCGACCTCTTCGAGGCCCTCGGCGTGGACGGGTGCCGGGGCCACTCGGCCGGCGACCGCGCCCGGCGCGCTCGGCGCGACCAGTGGCTTCGCGACGCGTCCCCCGGCCGCACCCCGGCGCAGCTCGCCGCCGCGCTCCGCCACTACGCGGCGACGGCGTGGCGGTACGAGCGGGCGAGGGCGGAGAATCCGCACCCCTCGGGAACCCTCAAGGCTACGTTCTGGGAAGTCATGAAGCTCGTGGACCACGCGCCCGGAGAGAAGCAGATGACGCGGATAATATCAAGACTTCGTACGGTATATTGAAGTCTACGGCGGTCGAATATACTCGGTCGTGACTTGAGAGGGAAACCTGATGCGAACTCCCGACCCCAGGCCCACCGACCCCGCCGCCCTCCGCCGCGCTGCCGATGAGATCCGCACGCGCCCCACCAACCTCGGCCCATCCTTTCCGCGGCCTGGCGGGGGTGGATTACAAGGCGCCATCGACCGAGCCGGCGCCGCCAACACGAGCGGCCTGTTCGACCCGAGCCGCCCCGGCGAGCTTCAGCTGCCCGAGCCGGCCGCGACCAAGCTGAGGGCGATGCGGGCGGCGGCCGAGGATCTCGACACAGCACGCCGTGCTCTGTCCGACCGGCGGGCCGAGGCCATCCAGACCCGCGAGCGCGCCCTGGCGCGGCTGCGGCAGCTCGAACAGGGCTCGGCGCGGTTCTTCCAGCGCTCGGACACGCCAGCCTTCGCCGAGGCCGAGGCCGCGCGCGACGGTGCCGCCGCCCAGCTCGCCGACCTCGACCGGCGCATCGCGGATTTGCGGGCGCGCAGCCCGCGCGTCCTGTCGGGCATCGACCAGTACCTCAGATCCCTCCCCCCCGGCATCGTGGTCGAGCTGGCGCCCCCGGTGATGCCGAAGAAGGGCGCGACCGTCGAGTCCGTCCGCACCCAGATCGCCGAGCTCCGCGCTGACCTCCACGCCACCCGCAGCGCGCCCCTGCACAGTAGCGCCGTAAAGGCCCTGTGGCGCGCCGACATAACTGCGCGGGCCGAGCGGTGCGCGCCCAACGTGGGGGATACCCTCGAAGGCGCAGCCGTCCAGTGGCCCCACACGCTGACCCGCGCCGAGCTGTACGGGCACGCGGTCAGCGAGGGCGCACCGCAGATCGCCGGCTTCGCGCAGCAGCGCTCCGTGGATGTGCTGGGCCTGATGTGCTGGCTCGCGGGCGAGGCCCTCATGGAGAAGATCTCAGAGGAGATCGACGCCGAGGCCGACGACGCCGGCGCACTCTCGGACGACGATCGCGCCGAGCGCGAGGCCGCGCTGCTGTCCCAGATCCTCGAGCTTGGGTACGTCGAAGAAACGCTGATCGAGGCGAGCGGCGCCGAGGTCGCGCGCCGGGCGGACGCGGATCCCCGCGCTGTCCTTGGATTGAGTTCGGACCTACCAGCGCCGAGGGAATAAGTGAGCTTCGCCACCCGGCGCGCGAGCTGGGCGTCGGGAGGCGGAGGATGGGCGCCCGGCCGTTTCGAGCATGGGCGGTCGTGCGGCGCCCGAGTGCCCGACCCGCCGTGTCCCCGGCGGGTTCCTGCGGCCGGCCGGCCGGGTCGCGGCTCCTTGTCTCCGGGGTCGCCGGCTCGGCCGGTGTCGCGCCGGTCAACCCATAGTTGCGGTGCCGATTTCCGCACCCGATGATCGAGGGAGCGCGACAGCAGGTGAGTGTTCGGCAGTGACCCCCGGCCAGTACGCGGCGCACCGCGGCCAGGATTTGAAGAGCATCAAGCAGGCCGTCGCCGAGGGAAGAATCGATGCCACCCCCGACGGCCAGATCGCCGACCCGGCCGAGGCCGATCGCCAGTGGGCGGAGCGGACCCGACCCCGATCCGGCGGCCCCGGCAACGGAAACGGCCACGACGCCGACCCGACCCTCGCCGAGGCGACGCGCCGCCGCACTATGGCGTCGATTGTGGACCTGGAGGCCGAGGTCGAGGCGCTCCGCGCCGGCTCGATAGAGCCCGTCGAGGTGCAGAAGATCCTCCGGGAGTTCCTCGGCCCGATCGCGGCGCGCATCAGGGCGATCCCGCCGCGCACGCGCGGTCTCGACGCCGAGGTGGGCGACGCGCTGTCGGAGCTGTCCTCCGCCGCGGAGGAGATCCCCCCGGTCAGGCCCCGGCCGAGGCCCAACATTGCGACCGCGGCGGCGCTGGCGAGCTACAGGACGAGCCTGCTGGCGGAGCGGATGGAGTACGCCACCGCCCTCAGGCGCGGCGAGCTGGTGCGGGCGTCGGACGTCGCGGCGGAGATCGCCGACCGCCTCATCGCCACCCGATCGCTCCTGCTGAACCTCGGCGCCGCCGTGGTGACCGACGCAGACGTGCCGGCCGAGGTCGAGCGCATCCTGCACGAGCTGTGCTCGCCGCCGACCCTGCACCCGATCCTGCTGTTCGAGGAGCCGCGGGCGAGCGGGCACGACCCGGGAGTGACGGCGGCGAAGACCTCAGGTGGAGCGAAGAAGATGCCGAGAGCAGCCAAGAAGACCAGCGGCGACGGCAGGAAGACGCCGCGCCGGGCGATGACGATGCGCGAGCAGATGGACGCCTACAACGAGCGGGTCGAGGTCGCGATCGGCCTCGGCCTCACGGGATTTCGCCGGCTCGGCGCGCGCGGGACAACATTTGCGACCTTTGGCGGCGGGGAGCGGGCCACCGCAAAGATCAATGCTGCGATCGAGGCGGCTCGGCGGGCGCCGTGACCCAGCTCGGCGTGCGCAGCCTCGGCCGGGGCCGCATGAGGGCGTGCCAGTTGGCGGTGCACGTCAGTCGAGGTCAACACCAACAGTCGGTGGCCGGGGAGGTCCCTCGGCGCGATCGGCACAAGGACGGCCGGGGGCGCTTGTTCCTGGCAGGGTTGACGCCCCCGGCCGCACTCTCTGGAGGTTAGGCATGGCTAAGTGGATTGACGGCGAGCGACCGAGGCCGCCGATCGACTCGTCGCAGATCGTCAGCGACATCGAGGAAATTGCGGTGGCGTGGCACAACCGCGGCTACTCCTGGTCCGAGGTGGCGGCGGCGCTGGGCGAGATCTCGGCGGCGGCGCTGCGGTTCTCGCGCCAGAGCGACCCGGCGCTCTACGCCGCCGCCCTCGCCGGCCTCAGGCGGGACGTGCGGCAGACGATCCGCGACGCGCTTCGGCCGGGGGTGAGTTGATGTCGATCGTCAGACCCGATATCCGCCCGCTGCCGTTCCTGATATCCGAGGCCAAGCACAACCTGTCGAGGGAGAGCAGCGTCGTCGCGGCGGGCCAGCGGCTCCTCAGCGGCGCCGTGGTCGCGCTCACCGAGGCCGTGTCGCTCGTCACGACCGCCGACACCCAGGCCGGCGACCGCACACTCTCGAACATCGCCGACACCGCCGGGCTCGCGAGCGGCCGGGTCTACCGGGTGAGCGGGCCGGGCATCGCGCCGGACGCCGCCTTCACGGCGGGCGACGGGCCGCAGGCGATCATGAACAAGCTCAGCACCGCCGACGGCGTCGGCGTCGCCGTTACGATCGCGCAGGCCGCCGGCAAGCTGGAGGCCTGGCAGAGCGGGCGGCCGGTCGCCGGCATCCTCGGCCACCAGGACGCGACCGGAGACCCGGCGCCGGTCCCCGGCTGGGCGACCACCGACCCGGGACGGCGGCGGACCTGCCGGCGATGCTGATCGCGCGAATGGCCGAGGTCTCCGGCGCCGCGCTGATTCTTCCCATTGGCACCCTCGCCGAGGCGACGGCCGCGCTGCGGGGCCGGGGGATCGTCGTCCGATAGCGGATATCTCCGAGGCGCCAGACCTAGGCCCGAATGCAGAGAAACCCCCTCCGATCGCTCGGAGAGGGTGCCACAGCGGTCGTCAGCGGCTGTCCTACGAGGCCGCGTAGACCACGCGGTCGAAGCCGTCCACCACTACGAGCGCGTAGCCGTCCTCGCTGGTGCGCTCGCACAGCGCCGCGTACTCGGCGAGCGCCTCGGCCTCGGTCCCCTCGAACACGATCGGCCGCGGCGCCGCGGGCACCTCGGGGCCGACCGGCACGCGCCGGACCCTCCACCGCCGGGCCTTCATCGCCCCGCTCCCCACTCGCCCCGAGACCACTCCGCGCCGTCGTCGTCGCGTCGATCGCGCATCCCCATCACGCACACGTCTATGCAGCGCGGAATCCAAACAGACCCGTCGCTCATTGCCACTCCGAACTCGCCGACCCCGGCGGTGGCCGCCGCCACGGCCGTCGCGAGCACCCACCCCGTCCCCCGGCCGACGACCTCGCCCGACTCGTCTGTGACCGTCGCCTCGTAGCCGCGGGGTGTGTACTCGACGCGCAGCGCCCTGTGTTGTCCCATGTCTCTGCTATCCCAGGTTGCGAGTGAGCACATCTCACTCAACCCGAGGACGCGCTGCTTTTGAGGTGGCGGCAACAAATTAGCCCGCGGTTAACGATGTTTTGAGATTTACCGGCGATGCCCTCGCCCAGGCGACGGCCGCGCTGCGGGGCCGGGGGATCTAGGGACCCCTTGACCTGGGGCGAGCGTTACCTATATGGTAACGGCTGGTCGGCCGTGTTCTGCGGCTGGCGACGAAGCTGACGTATTGTACTACGAGAATACTCTGTCGAGTAATATAGAATAAAAGGGATCATTTTATAGTCAAAGGAGAATAGTGTGACGATAGAGTTTGAGAATAGAGGCTTAAAGGAAATTTATGTTACTGGGACAACGCAACGGATTGACCAACGACTGCACCGGAAGATTAGGGGGATACTCACTGTCCTCGGCTCAGCGTCATCGCTCATCGACGCCGCGAGCCTGCCGGGTTTTCACGCCCTGTCCGGCCCCCTGAAGGGACACTACGCCGTGAAGGTCACTGGCAACTGGCGGGTGACGTTCAAGTTTGAGAATGGGAGAACGACCAATGTCGACTATCTCGACTATCACTGACCGCGCACGGCCCATGCGGCCCGGCGAGGTGCTGGTCGAAGTCTATCTGGAGCCCCGGAAGGCCACGATCACCGACCTCGCGACCGCGTCGGGGCTGTCGCGGAAGCACGTCAGCCAGATCGTCCACGGGCACGTCAGCATCACTGCCGAGACGGCGGTGCGCTTCGCGCGGGTCTTCGAGACGACACCGGAACTGTGGCTCAACATGCAGAACAAGGTCGACCTCTTCGACGCAGAGGCGGCCGTGCCGGCCGATGCCGTTCGACCGCTCGGCGCCGCCGCGTAGATCGCCGGAGAGCCCGGCAGCGGGACCGAGGGCTAGTCTGCCGCCCGACAGGAAGAGAACCTCGGCACGGCCCTGCCGCGGCTGCGCTAGTTGGTCGGATTACGGCCTATCGGATGTACGGCGATCCGATCCCGCCCGCCAGTGATCCGATCCCGCCCGGCAGCGATCCGAGACCCGAGAGCCCGAGCGCATCTGCGGCGTGCTGAGTCCGGTGCTGCACGTTCATTGTGGGGTTGTGGCGGGCTATCAGGTCACGCTCTTCCGCTCGGCGGGCTTCGTCGCCCGCGTAGTTGCGGTGGCCGAGTAGGTGAGTAGCGCCGAGCGCGATGGCCTCCAGGAACCGCTCGTGCCCAATTATGCGCCTCCGCAGGTTCTCGGCCTCGCCGAAGTACAGGACTGTCCACCCGCCACCGAGGCCGGGGGCGAGGCGGGCGAACGCATAGTTGGCGGGCACCTCCAACCAGTCGGTGAACAGGTCGAAGGCGAAGTAGGTGTACGGCAGCCAGCTGAGGCCTGGCAGCGTTAGCTGGAGCTGCATGTCGTCTTTCCTCCT
>WNFD01000997.1_pt1 | contig 28230 bp, 30 predicted proteins | sample 5400491 | NCBI WGS metagenome assembly WNFD01 (sample SAMN13153343, study PRJNA577476) | soil metagenome | isolation source: 120 cm saprolite under Douglas fir tree site 2 hole 2 replicate 2 | place: USA:California | collected 2015-04-18
AGCTTGCGCAGCTCGTCCAGCATCTGCTGGTAGCGCTCGTTGTTCCGTCCGATGGGCCGGAGCCGCTTGCGATCTTCGAGGGTGCCGGGCACGGTGGGCAACACGAAGAGCATGAACTTCATGGATGGCCTCCTCTTCCGGGCCGTCGGGCTACGTCACGGGCGGTACCGATCCGGGACGGTATCCCTGCGGTCCGTCAGGTGAACGACGCCCTGCTTGTCGGTCCAGCGGTACAGCGTGGTGGGACGGCTGGGCTCCAACCTCGATGACGGGGGCGCAGGTGCGGCCGGGGGGACCGCCGGTGGTGGGGCCGCCGGCGGAGCCGCCGGGGGATTCGGGATCCACACCCACTGGTACGGCGCGGTGATCCCGTCGCCGCGCAGCTCGTAGCGGCCGGTAGGAAACTCGACCACGCTCGGCATCGGCGACGGTGGCGGCGCGAGCGACACCGTGCCCCCCGTCGGCGGGGCATACATCGCCGGGGGGGTGTAGGCGAGCGGCGGATCGTAGTACGCGGGCGACCCGTACGCGAGGGGCGCGTAGACGATGACCGCCCCGAAGGGGGCGAACCCGCGGTGGGAGAAGAACGAACGCGGCGCGAAGGATCCCGGCGCGGACCGGTGATGAGCGAACGCCCGCGAGCCGGCCGGGGTACCCACGACGACGCGTCCCCCGCCGGACCCGCCACTGACTCGCTGCGCCAGAGCGGGAGCAGGGACGAGCGCAACACTCGCCACGAGTGTCAGGGAGACGGCCCAAGCGATCGGCTGCGTTCTCACCGCCATGCCTCCACCGCTCGAGAATGGGCGGAGTGTGCTCCCCGACCAACGGGACGTCAAGGGGGGAGGGCGAAGAGGACAACGGGACCTGCCTAATTCAGGCGCCGTCGATCGAGACGACGAAGCACGGGTCGCCAAAGAGAGCCACGGTCTGGCGCTCGTCGGCGTCCAGCACCCGCGCGGGTCCTCCAGGCAGTGGACGGACTGGCCGACCGCGAACGTCTCGCTCGTGATCGGTTCGCTCATGGCGGGGCGGCTCAGATCACGCCGTCGTTCTTGAGCCGGGCGAGGTCGTCCCCGCCGAGCGCCAGCCACTCCTTGTAGACCTCCGCGTTGTGCTGGCCGAGGAGCGGGGCCGGCCGGACCTCGGTCGGTGACGTCGAGAGCTGCACCGGATTGCCGGGCATGGTGAACTCGCCCCAGCCCGGGTGCTGGATTGTCGTCACCATGCCGCGGGCCTTGAGATGCGGGTCGGCCAGGATCTCGGTCGGTGTGAGACAGGCGCCGGCGGGCACGCCGGCCGCGCCCAGCTCGGCCATGACCTCGTGCTTCGTGCGCGTTATCGTCCAGTTCTCGACCAGCGCGTTGACCTCGTCCTTGTGCACGCTGCGCCACTTGGGATCGGACCACTCGGGGTTCCCGAGCAGATCCTCGCGGCCGATGGAGCCCAGCAGCGCGTCCCACATGTGGCGGCGCACCGGCTGCGGGTAGATGTAGGCGTAGTCGTCGGGGCCGCCGGGTTTGCACCGATAGATGCCCGAGGGCGCCGTATTGGGGATCTCGTTGCCGCGGCGGAGCTCAAAGTCGCCGCCCGCGTAGGCCAGGCGCATGGCGATGCGGCAGAGGTTCACCACCGCGTCCTGCATCGAGACCTCGACGCGCTGACCCCGGCCGGTCGCCTGCCGTTGCCACAGCGCGGCCATCACGCCGAACGCCGCGTGCACGCCGGTGCCGGAGTCCCCGATGGTCGGGCCCGGCTTGAGCGGCGGCGAGCCCGGGAAGCCGGTCAGCGCCATCGCGCCACCGGTGGCCTGCGCGATCATGTCGAAGCTCTTGTACTGGCTGTACGGGCCGTAGGTGCCGAAGCCCTTGACCGAGAGATAGACGAGCCGCGGGTTGAGGGCGGCGAGCACGTCGTAGCCGAGGCCGTTCTTCTCGAGCGCGCCCGGCGCCTGGTTCTCGGCCAGCACGTCCGCCTGCTTGACCATGTCCAGCAGCATGGTCTTGCCCTGCGGGTGCTTGAGATTGAGCGTGACGCTCTTCTTGTTGCTGTTCAGCGTGAGGAAGTAGCTGCTGTCGACGCCCGGTTTCTCCGCCCGGCCGTACCGGCCCGGATCGCCCTTGCCGGGCTCCTCGACCTTGATGACCTCCGCGCCCAGCCAGGCCAGGAGCTGGGTGCACGAGGTGCCCGCCTCGAATTGGGTCAGGTCCAGCACGCGCACGCCATCAAGCGCGAGGGTCATGGCTCCGCGTCGAAGCGGCAACCCACCCGGTAGACGGTCTTGCTCTCGTTCGTGCCCATGATGGGCTCCTTCCGGCCAGGGTCGATGACGGCTCGGGTGCGGCGCGAGTACGGTAACACGATCGTCACCGCCGCCGCCTCCTGGGGGGCGATCCAGGGCGACCGAGAGGTCGCGCGGCACGGTACGCTCGGGCTCGCCCCGCGTGGTAGGTCTTCCTCACCTGCTTGAGCTTGACGGCGGGTCGAGCCATGCTCCGCCATCGTACCGTGGCGTATACCGCGGCGGCCCCGCCGTGGCAATATGTGGCTGGCGGTTTCTCACCCGATCCCGAAGGAGGAACCCGTGGCCGACTACGTCGCGTACTTCGGTGGGCAGTGGCTCCCGTTCAGCGAGGTCAGGATTGATCCCATGGACCGCGGGTTCCTGGTGGGCGACTGCGTGTTCGACGTTGCTCGCACCTTCAACGGCAAGAGTTTCCGAATGAAGGCCCACGTCGACCGGCTGTACCGCTCGCTCAAGTTCGTGCGCATCGACCCTGGCCTCTCTCCGGAGGAGATGGAGCGCATCAGCGAGGAGGTGATCTCGCGCAACGAGCACCTGCGCGCCGGCGTCGGCGACTATCAGATTTGGCAGTTCATCACGCGAGGGCGGGGGCGCTGGGCCCACAAGGCGGGGCCGCCCGCCGTCGGCGTGTGCACGCGCCAGATCGGCTTCTCGCGCTTCGCCCACCTTTATTCGGTTGGCGCCCACGGCGTGATCGTGCGCACCCACAGCTTCTCCTCAGACGCCCTGGATCCCAAGGTCAAGCACTTCAGCCGGATGAACTTCAATCTGGCCGAGCTCGAGGCCGGCGACGTGGACCCGGAGGGCTGGCCGATCTTGACCGACGGACGCGGCAACATCACCGAGGGCGTCGGCTACAACGTGTTCATCGTCACCGACGGGGTGATTCGCACGGCCGGCGACCGCGGGGTCCTCCAGGGCGTCTCGCGGGCAATGGTGTTCGACCTCGCCCGCGAGCTTGCCATCCCGATCGTCGAGGAGGATCTCCAGCCCTACGACGTCTACACGGCTGACGAGGCGTTCTTCACGAGCACGAGTCCCTGCGTCCTGCCCGTCACCCGGGTGGACCGACGCCCGATCGGTGCGGGCGCCCCCGGGCCCGTCGCCCGGCGGCTCCTCGCCACGTGGAGCGAGATCGTCGGCGTGGACATCGTGGCGCAGGCCGAGCGGTGCGCGCCGCGCGAACAGCTCGAGTCCAGGGCCGGCTCCTAGCCCGCATTATTCGCGAACGGGCTCGAGCGAGGCTGGGCGTCTGAGCGCATCGCGAGGTCGACGCTTGCGTTCGCCCCCTTTGCCTCGATTCACCGGGCCGTCCCGGATGTCAGGCAAGGGTTCGTGGCGAGGCCAGAGCCCACTCGCGCTCGGTGCGCAAGCCCCTGGAACGTGTTCAGTTCCGGGGGCTTCGTATTTTTGGGTGAATGGCGCGAGTGGGCCGACCCTCCGGACACCGCTTTGCATAGCGCTTGAAGGTAGCCATCTTAGCGATACCGGGCCTCTTGACAGGGACCTATCCTGCGGCACATTCTGGCGCGCGGTGGCGGCGGGAGCTCGGTAGGGCGAGCTCAGGAGAAGCTCGGGACGGCTGATCAACGGAGAGGAGGCGGCCATGAGGCTGTTCAGCGTCGGCAGAGTGATCGCGTTAGCGGTCCTATTGGCCTTTGTCGGATTCGCGGTGGCTCAGACGGTGCCGGGCCCAACGTCCGACAAGCCGTTTGACGAGAAGTGGGCGCCCTCGAAGTGGGGCGCGACCGACCGCGCCGGCTCGGCGAATCACACGAACAACTCGGCGAATATTGCGCGAGCCCTCGCCACCATCAAGCAGAACAAGGCGATCACGATCGGGAAGTACTACCACCGCGAGGCCCCGGCCTTTGGCGCGCGAGGATGGCAGATGAGCATTCCGGGAACGCCTACCGGAGGGCCCTTCGGCAAGAATGCGCTCATCTACCACGACGAGCTCGTGACCACGGAGATCGGCCAGATCCAGACCCAGTTCGATGGTCCCGGCCACATCGGCGTGAACACGTCGAAGGGCCCCATCATGTACAACGGCGTGAACGCCTGGGACGCCTACGAGCACGGCGCCGGTGGACGGGTGCTCGGGATGGGCCCGCTGGGCGTGGAGCATGTGGGTGAGCTCGGCTTCGTCTGTCGCCTCGTCGTGCTCGACGCCGTCGCTTACAAAAAGTCCAAGGGCCTGATCCCGGCCAATGCCGAGATGTTGCCGATTCCCACCAAGCCCGGCGACCCCGGCATCGTGACCGCGGACGACGTCAGGGGCATTGTCCAGATGCAGGGCCTCCGGGACATCGGCGCCGGTGACTGTGTGGCGCTGCACACGGGACAGGGGAACAGCTGGAGCAACGATCGCTACAAGTCCATGAATACCGACCAGCGCAAGGCGGCCCGCGACCTCTTCAATCAGGGCGAGCCTGGGTTTGGCATCAGCGCCTGCGAATACATGGCGACGCGTGACATCGCATTGACGATGTGCGATACCTCCGCGTGCGATGCGCAGCCCTCGGGCGAACAGGGACCGGACTTTGCGGTTCCCTGCCACAGCGAGATGCAGACGCGGCGCGGCATCTGGAATCTGGAGAACGTCGATACCAAGTCACTGGTCGACAAGAAGGTCCTGGAGGGGGCATTCATCTGGGCGCCCCTGCGGATCATCGGTGCCACCGGCTCGCCGGGCAACCCGGTGGTCCTTTACTGATCGAACTGGGAACTTACGGCCGGCACCGCGGGACTATCCTCCGCGGTGCCGGCTAGCTCGCGATCCTGCCGAAAATCGTCTACCAGATCGAGAATCTCACCAATCTCGACCAGATTCCGTCGAAGGTGAAGGTCGTCGCGCTGCCCGAGAAATGGAAGACGCGCCCGTCACGCCGGCCTGTCATGCCCGGCTGGCCCACAATTCCTAGTCCAGGTTAGTTCCTTCTAGTAATCGGGCCCCAATCTCTCCAGGCAGTCACCACCAGGGCGTGGCAGGCCTTAGAGGGACGGAATAGGGCAGGAATCGCCTTGACACTCGCCTGAGAGCCACCTAGGGTGCTCGTGTTAGTTCCCACCGTCTAACCGTCCGGCTCGCGGGGGCATTGGAGGCCTCCGGCTTCGGGTTCCTTGAACAGTCTGCCGGCCGCTCCGGAAGCACTCGGCCGAGAGGTCTGGGCCCATCGAGCGACTCGCAGGGCACCCGTCCTGATCAAGAGGACAGAGCCGAAGGGGCGACCCGGGGTGTCTCTGAGGTGGGCGGCCGCCGGTGGCGAATTTTCGAAACATACGCGGTCAGCAGCACGGGCGCGGCGCGAGTGTCTCATGTGACGTGTGGCGAATGGAGAGGAGGTGGGGCAGGGGCGGCGAGGCCGTATCAGCAATCCGACAGCGCATATCAGAAAGCCGAGTAAGTACATCGCGGAGGAAGAGCCCATGAAAACTCAGCACATGGTCACATTGGCAGTCATCGCTGGCTTCGGACTTGGTGCTGTCACAGTCCAAGGTCTTCACGCTCAAGCTAAGCCGCCCGTCTACTACATCGCGGAAATCGACGTGACGAACCTGGACGCCTACGTGAAGGAATATGCCCCGATAGCCCAGGCCGGAATCAAAAAGGCCGGCGGCCGTCTCCTCGCCGCAGGAGAAAAGGTCACTGCGCTCGAAGGGCAACCGCCGAAACTGCGCGTTGCCGTGCAGGTCTGGGACAGCATGGAGAAGATTCAAGCTTGGCGCAATTCAGCGGAGTTTAAGGAGGCCCGGAAAATCGGCGACAAGTATGCGAAGTTCCGTGCCTTCACTGTTGAGGGTCTGCCGCAATAGCTCAGTTCGTTGCGAAGATCCGCGAGCTCGAGCACTCCTGATCGACGCCGCCGCGCTCGTGGTACTTTCGTGACTCTCCTGAGTTCCCGGCTTAGTCCATTGATAGCGCGGTTCGGGCGCCCGGCGCTCCAGGCTGCCATCGAGTCGGCGGTCGCCCCTTTAACGTCCGCTCCCAGCAGGAGGAAAGCCCATGAGGATGGCGAAGCTGCTATCGCTGGTTGTTGTGACGGGATTGCTGATCGCCTCTCTCCCAGCGGAGGCCCAGCAGCCCGTGGCGCCGCCGCCGCCGCAGATCCCCTATGGCACCCCCATCAGCCTCGAGCAGGCCAAGAAGGTGATGGCTGGTTCTGAGGCGGAGGCGAAGAAGAACAATTGGAACGTGGTCATCGCCGTCCTCGATTCGGGCGGTCACCTGGTCATGCTGCAGCGTCTCGATGGCACGCAGCTCGGCAGCATTGATGCCGCCAAGGACAAGGCGTATTCGGCTGTTCTCTACCGCCGTCCCACCAAGGTGTTCCAGGACCTGGTCGGACAGGGTGGGTCCAACCTTCGGCTGCTGAGACTGGCGGGCGCCAGCCCGTTGGAAGGTGGGATCCCGATCGTCGTGGACGGGAAGATCGTTGGCGCCATCGGCGTGTCGGGCGTCACCTCCGAGCAAGATGCGCAGATCGCCAAGGCTGGGGCGGAGTCGCTGAAGTAACCTCGGTTCCCTCTGGGATGAGGGTGAGGGGGGCGTGCGAAGGCTGCGCGTGATCCCTCACCCTCTCATTCCTCGAAATCGCGTACGCGAGGTGGGCCGCGGCTCGACCTTCACATATCGGGCGAGCTTAGAACTCACGCCCCCCTGTAGGAAAACTGGGGAGCAGACCCAAACCCAGCCGACGTCCTCACCTTATCCCTTCCATCTTGACCCGCCCCCTAGCTTTGTTAGGCCGCGTTTCAGTCTTCTGACCGTAACTAAGGGGAGGGCGCTGAGATGAAGAGGCCGGCGTCGCTTGTCGCTGCGATCGTGTTCCGGCTCATCGCCCTTGCGCAGTTGCTTCGCGTCCTCCTCCGAGTGCGAGTGACGGCAGGCAGCCACGACATACCGCTCTGCCTCAGTGCCGTGGCCTTCGTCGTCCTCGGCGCTTTGGGAATGTGGCTCTGGCGCGAACGCGCTGGCGGCTGATTATGGTCGAGTGGGAGGCGCGATGAGCTACAACATAATGGAGAGCATGGTGCGACAGCGGCTCCGTGAGAAGAATGGACAGGTGTACTGCGCCGACTGCTTGGCCAAGGATCCTGAGCAAGACCCCACGGAGGTCAGGGCGGCAATGGATGTGCTGGCGCCTCGCCAGAACTTCTCGGCTGGATCTTGCCCGTGTGGCCAGACGGGGCTCACGCTCCGCTGATAGATGATTTGTCAGCCGCCTGCTGGCCCTCTTGACAAACGCCCGGCACGTCGAACGCATCCTCGCATGACCCCGAGGATCGCCGGTCACAGTCGAGGGCCTAGCTATAGCTAGGTCTCCGGTTGACGCTTCACCTTAGAGAGGTGCGTTATGAGGATCATGCGATTCCTTCTCGCGATCGGCCTGGCGGGGCTCGTCATCCTGACCGGCGGTCCGTCCGAGGGACAGGCGCCCCGGTCTGGCGGCTGGCTCACGCTCAGGTTGCGGGAGGATCTGCCGCAGGGCTTCGCGATCCACGAAAGCGCGACGATCTCGACCATGTGGCCGGCCATGCCGTGCTTCAGCAACCTCGTGCTGTTCGATCCGCTGAAGCCCACGCACAGCGTGGACACCATCGTCGGCGAGCTCGCCGAGCGCTGGGCGTGGCAGGAGAACTATCGCAAGCTGGTGTTCTTCCTCCGACGCGACGTGCGGTGGCACGACGGTAAGCCGTTCAGTTCCAAGGACGTCAAGTACACGTTCGACCTGCTTCGGGAGACGCCGGATGCTCCGGCCAAGCTGCGCCTCAACGCGCGGCGTGAGTGGTACGCCAACGTGGAGGCGGTCGACGCGGTCGATCCCCAGACGGTCGTGTTCCGCCTGAAGCACCCGCAACCGTCGCTCTTGCTGATGCTGGCCTCCGGATTCACGCCGATCTACGCCGCGCACGTGCCGCCGGCCAGCTACCGCACCGGCTGCGTGGGCACGGGACCGTTCAAGGTCAAGGACTGGCGCAAGGGCGAGTTCGTCGAGTACGTGAAGAATCCCGACTACTTCGTGAAGGGCCGGCCTTACCTCGACGGTCTGCGGTATCTGATCATTGCGGAGCGCGGCACGGCGACGGCGGCGCTCCAGGCGGGGCGCGTGGAGGTGGCGTTCCCCGGTGAAACGCCGAAGCTCATTGCCGATCAACTCAAGAAGGCGGCTCCGCAGCTCGTGGTCACCCAGGTGAACGCGGGCGTTCTCGATCACCTCACCATCAACAGCCGCAAACCGCCCTTCGACAACGTCACGGTGCGCCAGGCCTTGAGCCGCGCCATCGACCGGCGGGCCCTGATCGCCGCCGTGTATCAAGGTGCGGCCGTGCTCGGGGCCTCGATGATGCCGAGCCCCTACGGGGTCTGGGGCCTCCTCGAGCCCAATCTCCGCACCCTCCCGGGCTACGGCGAGCCGGGTCACGAACAAGCCAAGGCCCGGACGCTCCTCGCCGACGCGGGCTTCGGCCCGACCAAGCCCCTGAAGGTCGAGGTCCTGACTCGCCGGCTCCCGGCCTTCTTGGACATCAGCGCGTTCGTGATCGGGGAGTTGCGGCGTGTCGGGATCGACGCCTCGCTCCGGCAGGTGGATACGCCGCAGTGGGGCCCCCTGCAAACGCGCGGGGAGTTCGAACTCGGCGTCGACCGAAACGGGGTGGAACCGGACGACCCGGACGCCAATTTCTACGAGTACTTCGGTTGCGGGTCGCCCCGAAACTATACCGGCTTCTGCAACGAGGAGATGACGCGATTCTTCGACCAGCAATCCCAGGAACTGGATCCGAAGAAGCGGATGGCGCTGGTGCAGGAGATCCAGCGGAAGCTGGAAGAGGCGGCCGTGCGCCCCGTCCTGCTCTGGCGACTCGACTACTTCACGGTATGGCCGTACGTGAAGAACCTCGTCCCCCACCATTCGATCTACAGTTGGGGCCGCCTGCAGGAGGTGTGGCGCGACAAGTAGGGCAGGGCGTCCGGCTCTTGCGGTGGGGCACCGGCCTGCTCTACGCTCACTCCCCGAGCCCGACGTGAACGACGACCCGTATCCCGGCCTCGACGTGGACGACCCCTGGCAGGCGGTCGAGGCCTGCTTCGCCCGGGACTGGACGGATGGCCTGCCGGTGGTGCCGCCCACCGCGGCGCTCGTGGAGCAGATGCTCGCGGGCGGGCCTTGGCGGGCCGACGCCGTGCTGCTCCACGAACCGGTGCGGGACCGTGCGGTCACGGCGTGGCACGCGGCGATCAATGCCGTCATGGCCGGCTGCCGGCCGGAGTACTTCCCCGTCGTGGGCGCGGCGCTCGCCGCGATCGGCGACCCCGAGTTCACACTCCACGGTCCGGCGACGAGCACCGGTGGCGCGGCGCTCATGGTGATCGTCAACGGCCCCGTGCGCGAGGCGATCGGCCTGCACGGGGGCGGGAACCTCTTCGGCCCGGGGGTCCGCGCCAACGCCACCATCGGCCGGGCGCTCCGACTCGTGTTGCTGAACGTCCTCGGCTGCCACCCGGGCGTGCTCGACCAGTCGACCCAGGGCTGGGCGGGGAAGTATACGCTCTGCTTCGCCGAGCACGAGGCGGCGAGCCCCTGGGAGCCGCTGCACGTCTCCCGCGGCCTCCGGGCCACGCAGTCGGCGGTGACCGTGTTCGCGGCGGAGTCGGGCCACAACGTGCTCGTCCACGCGGCGAGCGAGCCCGAGACGCTCCTCGTCGCCTTTGCGGACGCCCTGGCGGGCCTTGCGAGTTTGAGCCCGGGCCGGTCGGTCATCGTCCTGGCGCCCGAACACGCGCAGCACTTGGCGCGCGCCGGCTGGTCGCGCAGACGGACCCAGGCGTGGCTCTACGAGCACGCCCGGCGGCCCCTCGCCGACCTGAAACGAGCCGGAAAGATCGAGGCCCAATTCCTCCTGAGTGCCGAGATGCGGCAGTGGCTCTACGCGCGGGCACCCGGCGGCGCGGCGACCGCCCCGAGCGGGCCTGACGCCCACATGCGCGTGCTGCCGGGCGACGAGGCCATCTCCGTCCATCGCGGCCTCGGCCCCGGCGATATCCTGATCTGTGCGGGCGGTGGAGCGGCGGGTGGGCACAGCGCCTTCTTCCCCTCGTGGAGTCGTGGCCGCAGCGTGCCCTTCATCACCAAGGAGGTCCCCACATGATGCGCATCCTCGACCCGACCCTACGTGCGGTGCCGCCCCGGACGGCGGCGCGGGCGCCCCGCCCCCCGCGCCTGGCCGGCGCGACGCTCGGACTCCTCGCCAACGGCAAGACCCACGGCATGGTGTTCCTCGAGCGCGTGGCCGAGCACCTGCGCGCGCGCCACGACGTGGGGGAGCTGGTGCGCGTGACCAAGGCGAATCCGAGCGCCCCCGCCCGGGCGGAGGATACCGCCCGGCTTGCCGCGCAGTGTGCGGCGGTCGTCACCGCCATCGGCGACTGAGGGAGCTGCTCGTCGGGCAGTGTGCTCGACGCCATCACCCTCGAGAAGCAGGGGATCCCCGCCGTCGCCGTCGTGACCGAGCCGTTCGCCCGAACGGCAGCCGTCCTGGCCGAGCTGAACGGCATGCCCGGCTACCCGTTCGTGGTCGTGCCGCATCCCTTCGGGAGCCTCGACGAAGCGGCCGTGCGCTCACGAGCGGACGCGGTCCTCGCGCGGATCGAGCGGCTCTTGCTGACGGAGGAATTATGCTGAAGCAATCATGTCTCTCCTTGGCGGCAGCCGCTCTGCTCAGCTCGGCGTTTCCGGCCTGGAGCCAGGAGTTGCCCGATGGCCCGGGCAAGGAACTGGTCGCCGCCCAGTGCAATAGTTGCCACGCGCTCTCCGCGCGCGTCGGCGCTGGATACACGGCCACGGGATGGCGCACCGTGATGCGGATGATGATCAATCTCGGCGTGCCGATTCCGCCGGATCAGCTTGCCACCATGACGGCGTACCTGACCAAGAACTTCCCCGAGAAGGCAAAGCCGGCCGGCATGGTGATTCCGGGGCCGGCGAGGGTCTCGATCAAGGAGTGGCGGGTGCCCACCGCCGGGTCCCGACCGCACGATCCGCTGGCGACGGCCGACGGAGCGCTCTGGTACACGGGCCAGATGACCAATGTGCTCGGCCGGCTTGACCCGAAGACCGGTCGGTTCAAGGAGTATCCGCTCAAGACGCCCCACTCCGGGCCCCATGGTCTGGTCGAGGATCGGGACGGCCACATCTGGTACACCGGCAACCACGCGGGCTTGATCGGCAAGCTCGATCCCAAGACGGGCGCGGTCAGCGAGTACGGGATGCCCGACCCGGATGTGCGGGATCCCCATACGCTGATCTTCGACCAGAGCGGGATCCTGTGGTTCACGGCGCAGAACGCCAATCGGGTGGGGCGGCTCGACCCGAAGACGGGCGAGATCAAGCTGCTCACGCCTCCGACGCCGAAGTCGCGCCCCTACGGCATGGCGGTGAATTCGAAGGGGACGGTGTTCGTCGTCGAGTTCGGCACCAACAAGGTGGCGAGCGTCGATCCGAACAGCCTGGAGATTCGCGAGTATCCATTGCCGGATGCGGCGGCCCGCCCCCGCCGCGTCACGATCACCAGTGACGACATCGTGTGGTACACGGACTTCGCGCGCGGCTACCTGGGTCGTCTCGACCCCGCGACCGGCAAGGTGACGGAGTGGCGGTCGCCGAGCGGGCCGAAGTCCGAGCCCTACGGCATCTCGGCGATCAGCGACATCATCTGGTACAGCGAGTCAGGATCGAGCCCTAATACGGTCGTGCGCTTCGATCCCAGGACCGGCGCGTTTCAGAGCTGGGCGATCTCGGGCGGTGGCAACATCGTGCGCAACACCTCGGTCACGCGGGCGGGCGACTTCGTGCTCGCGAACAGCCTGGTCAATAGCGTGACCCTGGTCAAGATCTCGAGATAACGGATAGGGATACTGCGGAGGACCGGTGATGCACGATTCGCGTGGCGTTTCGAGACGGACGATGCTCGTGAGCGCAGGACTCGGCCTCGGTGCTCTCGTGGATGGGACGTGGAGACCTGTGCTCGCCCAAGCGAACCGGGCTTCGAACGGACCGATGTGGCGCGCGGAGTACGCGGCGAAGAAGGGTGGCGTCTCGCTTGCCATGTATCGCAAGCGGATCGGGGCGCCGAAAGAGGCCGAGCCGCCGTTGCCGGTGCTCTTCCTCGTCCACGGCTCATCGATCTCGGCGCAGCCCAGCTTTGACCTCACGGTGCCGGGTAAGGGCGAGTACTCGCTGATGAACGTCTTCGCCGGGTACGGATTCGACGTGTGGACGATGGACCACGAGGGCTACGGGAAGTCCACGCGGACCGGCGGCAACTCCGACATCGCGAGTGGCGTGGAGGATCTCAAGGCCGCGAGCGAGGTCGTCGCGCGAGAGACCGGGCAGCGGCATTTCCACTTCTACGGTGGTTCCTCCGGGGCGTTGCGCGCTGCGGGCTTTGCCATGGCGCAGCCGGAGCGTGTCGACCGGCTGATCCTCGAAGCCTTCACCTGGACGGGGAAAGGCTCTCCGACGCTGGGCAAGCGGGCCGAGCAGGTCGAGTACTACCGTACTCACAACCGGCGCCCCCGTGGTCGCGACATGATCCGCTCCATTTTCACGCGCGACAAGCCGGGGACCTCGGATCCCGCTGTCGCAGAGGCCCTGGCGGACGCCGAGCTGCAATTCGGAGACACGATCCCAACCGGCACGTACCTTGACATGACGGCCAATCTCCCGGTTGTCGACCCGCTTCGGGTCAAGTCCCCCGTGCTCATGGTTCGGGGCGAGTACGATGGCATCGCGACCGAGGAGGACCTCCTCGACTTCTTCCGTCGCCTGCCAAATCCGGATCGGCAGTTCATCGTGCTGGCTGGCGCATCCCATGCGGTCGCGCTCGGCCTGAGCCGGAGTCAGCTCTGGCACGTGATCCGTGCGTTTCTCACCATGCCGACGGCCTGAGTCTCGACTACACTACCGCCCGTCATGTCTCCATCCGCTCGAGTCCTCGGGCTTGAATGCCTGCGCTGCCATACCGTGTTCGAGGAGCCTGGCGGCTTCTCCGGCTGTCCACGCTGTCGACAGCGCGGCGTGGCGGTCAACCTCACCGTCCGCCTTGACCTGAGCCCACTCGCCGGCCTGCGCCCGGAGGGCCTGCCCACGACGCCGCGCGGCTTGTGGCGCTACCACGCCGTGCTGCCGGTCGCGGCCGAGCACGCGGTCAGCCTCGGGGAGGGCGCCACGCCGCTCGTGCCCCTCGAGCGGCTCGGCAAGCGGCTCGGCTTGCCGCGCCTGTTCGCCAAGGACGAGAGCCGGAACCCGACGTGGTCGTACAAGGACCGGCTCTGCTCGGTCGCGGTCAGCCACGCGGTGGCCAGCGGCGCCCGCGTGATCACCATCTCCTCCACGGGCAACCACGGCGCCTCGACCGCCGCATACGCCGCGCGCGCCGGCCTGCCCTGCGTAGTCTTCACGCTCGCCTCGGTGCCCGAGACGATGAGGACGCTGATGCAGGCCTACGGGGCCGCGGTGGTGGCCTGCCCGACGTCCGAGTCGCGCTGGCAGCTCATGCGCGAGGGCGTCGAGCGCCTCGGGTGGTATCCGACGAGCGGCTTCGTCACGCCGCCGATCGGCTCCAACCCCTACGGTATCGAGGGCTACAAGACGATCGCGTGGGAGATCGCGGAGGACCTCGGCTGGACGGCGCCCGCGGTGGTCGTGGTCCCGAGCGCCTACAGCGACGGGCTCTACGGCGTCTGGAAGGGCTGGACGGAGTTGCAGACCCTCGGCCTGGTGAAGGACGTGCCGCGGATGGTCGCCGCCGAGCCGTTCGGGCCGCTCGCCAACGCTCTCGAGCGCGGCCTCGAGGCGCCCGACATCGTGCCCGGGGCCGGCTCCGTGGCCTTCTCGATCGCGTCGCGCCACGGCACATGGCAGGGCCTCGCCGCGCTGCGGGAGTCGGGGGGAGAGGGAGTCCGGATCACCGACGAGGGCCTCTTCGAGGCCCAGCGCGCGCTCGGGCGCGAGGAAGGCCTCTTCGTCGAGCCCTCGTCGGCCACGGCGCTCACCGCGGTCATGCAGCTGGCCGGGCGGCGGGCGCTGGATCCCGAGCGGCCCGTCGTGGTGGTGCTGACCTCCGGCGGGCTCAAGGATCCCGGCGCGACCCGGACGTGGCTGCCCCCCGTGCCCGATGCGCCCGGCGACCTCGACGGAGTCCTGCGCGTCCTGCGCGAGCAGTACGGCCTGCGCGACCTGTGATGGCGACTCGCTGGGCCACCAGTCCCGGCATCGCCCTCATGGGGACCGACGCGCCGTCGCACATCACCGACTGGGCGCGGGCGGCCGAGGGCGCCGGGCTCGGCAGCGCCTGGATCATCGAGGACTACTTCCACCCCGGTGCTTACGCTCTCGCGGCCGCGGCCGCCGCGGTCACCGCGCGCCTCGCGATCGGCCTCGGCGTGGTGAATCCGTACACGCGGCACCCCGCGCTGCTCGCCATGGAGACGGCCGCCCTCGCCGGCATCGCGCCCGGGCGCGTCGTGCTGGGGCTCGGCTCGAGCAACCGGCACTGGATCGAGGCGCAGATGGGCATCCCGTTCAAGGCGCCCCTCGGCGGTCTGCGCGAGTGTGTCGCGATCGTCCGAGGCCTGCTCGCGGGCGAGCGGGTCACCGTTCGCGGCGAGGTCTTCACCGTCGATGGCGTCAAGCTCGAGTGGAGCCCGCCCGAGGCGGTGCCCGTGCTGCTGGGCGTGAAGGGCCCGAAGGCGCTCCGGCTCGCGGGCGAGAGTGCCGACGGTGTGCACTGCGCGGTGCTCGCGTCTCCCGAGCACGTAGCCCGGGTGCGGCAGACCGCGGGAGCCGGGCGCCCGCGCTTCACCGTCGTCGCGTACGTGCTCACGGCGATCAGCCGCGACGGCCGCCACGCGCGCGAGGCGGTGCGACCCCTCATCGCCCACTACCTGGGTGTCCTCCACGGCCAGTCGATCCTGCGGGATGCCGGCCTCGGGCCCGACCGCACCCGTCCGTTCCGTGAGGCGCTGGATCGCGGCGCCGCCGCCGCGCACCTGGTGGACGACGCGCTGATCGACGCGGTGGCGGTGGCGGGCACCCCGGAGCACTGTCGACGGCAGCTGGCGCGCTGGGCGGAGGCGGGGCTCGACGCGCCCATCGCCGTCCTGCCGCGCGATGCCGACGTGCTGGAGCAGATCGCGCTCTGCGGGGAGATCCTGGTGCCGGCGTGGCGGGAGGTGCGGTAGATCATGCGATTCGGCGTGCACATCCCGACCTGCATCGAGGGCATGATGTACCCGGTGCCGTTCGCGAAGCCCTCCGACATCCTGCCGATCGCGCTCCTGTGCGAGCGGCTCGGGTTCGACTCGGTGTGGGGCAACGACCACATGACGACCCAGCGCTACGTGCAGAAGGAGTTCAGCGATCCGCCGAACTTCTTCGAGCCGCTGATCACCTTCAGCTACTGCGCGGCGCGCACGACCACGCTCAGGTTCGCCACCGGCATCATCGTGCTGCCCATGCGCAACATGCCGGTGCTCGCCAAGCAGGTGGCCACGCTCGACCAGCTCTCGGGGGGACGCGTGATCCTCGGGGTGGGGACGGGCGCCTACCGGGAGGAGTACGAGGCCCTGTTCCCCGACGCCCGCGACGTGCGGCGCGGCACCATCGTGGACGAGGGCATGCAGGCCCTCCGCCTGCTCTTCACCGAGCGACGGGCCACGTTCCGGGGGCGCGCGGTGCACTTCGAGGACGTCGAGTGCTTCCCGAAGCCGGTGCAAAACCCCATGCCTATCTATGCCGGGGGTAACCATTCCGAGGTGCGGCGCCGCGCCGGGCAGTACGCGCAGGGCTGGATGCCCGCGGTCCTGTCGCCCGAGGAGATCGAGCGGGGCGTGGCCGATGTCCTTCGGGCCGCGGCCGCGGCCGGACGAGACGGGTCGGCGATCGACATCGCGCCGCAGTTCGCGGTCTCGATCGGGCGTACTCACGACGAGGCGGTCCGGCGCTTCCGGGCCTCGCAGCTCTTCAAGCATCTCGAGTCGCTTAAGAAATCGACGCTGCGCGAGCAGACCGGGGGCTTCGACCAGCGCAATCTCATCGGCGGCCCCGACGAGATCTCCGAGCGCATCCGAGCGTACGCGGGGGTGGGGGTCACCACGCTGTCCGGGATGCTGTTCGTGGCCAATTCAGTCAGCGAGATGCAGGAAGCCATCGAGCTGTTCGGTCAGGACGTCCTGCCCAGTTTCCGCTAGGCCCAGATACCCGAGGAGGTCGTCATGGATCAGCACGCGGCAGCGCGGCTCACGAAGGTGCTGGACGCCGAGGGGCTCGACGCCCTGGTGGCGAGCACGCCCGAGAATCTCCAGTACGTGACCGGGTTTCGCTCGGTCGCGCACGCCCTCTTCCGTGGGCTCGAGCTGTACGGGGTGTTCACGCGCCAGGGCGTCGGCCTCGTCATCCCCTTCATCGACGCCACCGGCGTGGCCGCCGACGGTATCGTGGTGGACCGGCTCGCCTGCTACGGCAAGTTCTTCTTCAACTACGCAGATCCGCCGGGGGCGGTCGGCCGCCGGGTGCGGGAGATCACCAGCCAGGCGCTGGCCGGCCCGGGTGAAGCGCTGCGCGAGATCCTGGGCGGCTTCGGGGCGCTCGGCAAGCGGATCGGCCTCGACGAGGCGGGTGTGTTCCCGGCCGCCTGGCAGCGGCTGGGCGAGCTGCTCGCCGGGACCACGATCGTGCCCGCCTACGCGTCGTTTCGCACCGCGCGAATGGTCAAGAGTCCGGAGGAGGTGCGGCGGCTCGAGCGGGCGGCCCTGATCGCCGAGGACGGCATCGCGGCGGTGCTCGGCATGTTGAAGCCGGGGGTGACCGAGCGCGAGGCCGCGATGGCGTTCGAGCAGGAGGTGGTGCGCAAGGGCGCCCAGCCGTTCTTCACCGTGATCACGATGGGGGACCGGGCCGCGCTCGCCGACGTCTACGCCTCCGACGCCGCGCTGAAAGGGGGCGACCTCATCCGCCTGGACCTGGGCTGCGTCTACCAGGGCTACCGTTCGGACATCTCGCGCACCGCGGTGGTCGGAGCCCCGAGCGACAAGCAGCTCCGCTACTACAATGCCGCGCGCGACGGGGAGAAGGCGGCCATCGCCGCGATGAAGCCGGGGGTGCCGGTCAGCCAGATCTTCGAGACCGCGATGCGGGTGACCCGTGAGCACGGCATGCCGCACTACGAGCGGTACCACGTGGGCCACGGCATCGGACTCGAGCCCTACGACCCGCCCACCATCAACGCGGCGACCCACACCCCGCTCGAGCCCGGGATGGTCTTCTGCGTGGAGACGCCCTACTACGAGCACGGCTGGGGCGGCGTGCAGGTCGAGGACGCGGTCGAGATCATCCCTGCCGGCGTGCGCCGGCTCACGCAATCGAGCCAGGAACTGCAGATTCTCGGCTGAGCGCCGAGCGAGGAGAGCGCGATGACAGTGACGTGGCGGACCGCGATCGGAGTCGTAGGGGGCCTGGCCCTCGTCCTTGCCGGAGACCTGCCGGGGGCGCGGGCGCAGAGCGCGCCGGCCATCCGGGTGGGGTTCTCCTCGGCCATGACCGGACCGTCGGCGATCACCGGCGAGGGCGTGAAGTGGGCGGCCCAGATGCTGGCCGACGAGTACAACGCCCGGGGCGGCATCATGGGCCGGAAGATCGAGCTCTACTTCGGCGATAACGCGGGCACCCCCGGCGAGGCGGTGAGCGCGGTGCGCAAGCTGGTGGACGTTGACCGCGTGGACGTGATCATCGGCCAGACCCACAGCGGCGCCTGTCTGGGGGCCCTGCCGGTGGTGAAGGAGCTGGCGGTGCCGATGGTGATCGAGGCCTGCAGCCACCCGAAGATCCGCGAGCTGATCGGCAAGAACGGCAACGAGTGGGCGTTCCGGGTGAACCCGGACGACGTGATGCTGGCCAGCCAGTTCGCCAAGCACATGGCCCAGTCCTCTACCAAGACGGTGTCGATCTTTGCCCAGAACGACGACTTCGGGCGCGGGGCGGCCGCGGCCTACGACGTGGCGTTCAAGAAGAACGGCATCAAGCTGGTGAGCACCGAGTTCTTCGATCGGGGACAGGCCGACTACCGGCCGGTGCTCACCCGGGTGAAGCGGGCCAACCCGGAGGCGGTGCTGCTGGTCATGCTGGCCAGCGAGGGCAGCGTGTTCATGCGCCAGTTCCGCGAGGTCGGGCTCACCCAGAAGCTCTACGCCCGGGGCAGCATGGCCACCGTGGAGTTCCTCTACCAGGTGAGGGACAGCCCCTCGATCGCCGACGGCCTCGTGGAGGCGACCTACTGGACCCCGGCCCTCGATCCGGCGTGGGAGAAGCAATGGCTCGAGCGCTGGAAGGTTCCGGTGCGCGTTCACGGCAGCCTCGCGGCCATCGCGTTCCGCTACGCGGTCGCGCCGGCCATCGAGCAGGCGATCAAGAAGACCGGGCGCTCCGACCGCAAGGCCATCCGCGACGCGCTGGAGGAGATCGACGTCCCGAACACGCCGGTCGGACGGATCAAGTTCGACGACACCCACCAGGCGTTCATCAACATGCTGCTGGTGGAGATCAGCGGCGGCCAGCTGAAGGTGCTGGAGAAGATTCCGATCCAGCCGTAGTCGTCGCGGCGTGGGCGATCTCGTCGAGCCGCTCGTGCACGGCCTCACCCTGGGCTCGCTCTACGCCATGGTGGCGACCGGGCTGGCCCTCATGTTCGGGGTGGTGCGCCTGATCAACTTCGCGCATGGCGAGTTCTACATGCTGGGCGGCTACGCCTTCTGGTACGCGTACGGCGAGCTGGGGCTGCCGTACCCGGTGGCGGCCCTCGTGGCGACCGCCGCGATGGGGGCGTTCGGGCTCGTCTACGAGCGCTCGGTGATCCGCACCATCCTGTCTCGCACCTGGCACGTGCAGCTCATCGCCACCCTCGCCACCTCGATCACCCTCACCAACCTGGCGATCCTGGTCTTCGGCACCCAGCCCAAGGAGGTGCCCACCACGCTCTCCTCGGCCGTCATGGAGGTGGGCGGGGTGCGCATGGCGTGGCAGCGGCTGGTCGTGCTGGTCGCGGCGGTGGTCATCTTCGCCGGGCTCGAGTGGTTCGTGACCCGCGCCAAGCTCGGGAAGGCCATGCGGGCGATGTCGCAGAACCGCGAGGCCTGCGCGGTGGTGGGGGTGGACGTGCAGCGGGTGGCGCTCGCCACCTTCGGGATCTCGGCGGCGCTCGCCGGGGCGGCCGCCGCGCTGGTCTCGCCGCTCTTCAACATCTTCCCGGACGTGGGGTCCCTGCTGACCCTCAAGGCGTTCGCGGCGGTGATCGTGGGTGGCTTCGGCTTCGTCAAGGGCGCCATTGCGGCCGCCTTCCTGATCGGCCTGGCCGAGTCGCTCGCCGCCGGCTACGTCTCCTACGCCTACAAGGACGCCATCGCGTTCGTGGTCATGGTGCTGGTGCTGCTCGTGCGGCCGCAGGGGCTCTTCGGCCGGCGCATCGGGATCTGACGGTGCGCACCGCGCGATGGGTCGTGTCGGCGGCCCTCCTGCTCGGGGTGCCGTGGATCGTGGCGGCGGCGCTGCCGGGCCAGCAGCGCTATATCCTGCACGTGCTGATCTTCACCACGCTCTACGGCGCGCTCGCGCTCAGCTACGACCTGGTGGTGGGCCACGTGGGCAGCCTCTCGCTGGCCCACCCCGCGTTCTTCGGGATCGGGGCCTACACCGCGGCGCTCCTGGCCACGCAGGCGCGCTGGCCGTTCGCGGGCGCGCTCGCCGCCGGTATCGCGCTGGCGGGCCTGGTCGCGCTCGTCGTGGGCGTGCCCATGTTCCGCCTGACCGAGCACAGCTTCGCGATGGGCACGCTGGGCTTCGCGATCGTGACGCAGATCGTCGCCACCAACTGGGTCGACTTCACGCACGGGCCGCTCTGCGTGACCGGCATCCCGAAGCCGCAGTGGGGCGCCGTCCGGATCGCCACGTTGCCCGCGTTCTACTGGATGGGGCTCACCACGGTGGCCCTCGTCGGACTGCTCTACCACGGCCTCACCACGTTCCGTCTGGGCCGCGCGTTCCATGCGGTGCGCGACAACGAGATGCTGGCGGCGGCGGCCTCCATCGATCCTCTCCGATACCGCATGCTCGCCTTCATCATCAGCGGTGCGGTGGCGGGCGGGGTGGGCAGCCTCTACGTCTCCTACATCGGCGTGCTCTGCCCCGGCGAGCTGACCGTGAGCTTGAGCGTCAGCCTGCTCGTGATGATCTTCCTGGGCGGGGTGGGGAGCCTGCGCGGTGTGCTGGTCGGGGCGGCCGCCTTCACGGCGCTGCCCGAGATTCTCCGGATGGCGCCGACCTGGCGCATGGTGATCTACGGGCTCCTGTTGCTCGTCATCGTGATCCGCGCGCCGGAAGGGCTCGAGGGCCTGATGCGCCGCGGCTCGGCGCTCGCCCGGCGGCCGGCCGGACCGGGAGCCTAGCCGATGGCGCTCTTCGAGGCCCGCGGGATCACCAAGCGGTTTCTCGGCGTCACCGCGGTCGATGCGGTGGACCTGACCGTGGAGCCGGGGGAGCTGGTGAGCCTCATCGGGCCCAACGGCTCGGGCAAGACCACGCTGTTCAACTGCGTCACCGGCTACCTGGCGCCGGACGCCGGCCGGGTGCTCTTCCGCGGGCACGACGTCACCGGGGTGGCCGCGCATCGGATCGCGCGGCTCGGGCTGGGACGCACCTTCCAGCTCGTGAGCGTGTTCCCGCGACTCTCCGCGCTCGAAAATCTCTTGACCTTCCTCCAGCAGCACCAGGAGGAGAGCGTGGTGGCGCGCCTGGTGCGCACGCCGCGGGTCCGTCGCTTCGAGGCGGCGGCGATCGACCGGGCCCGGACCCTGCTCGAGTCGGTGGGGCTCGCGGCGCGCGCGAATGCCCCGGCGGGCAGCCTGTCCTACGGCCAGCGGAAGCTGCTGGCCTTCGCCGCCGCGCTGATGCCGGACCCCGACCTCCTGCTGCTGGACGAGCCGGCGGCGGCGGTGAATCCGACCATGATCCAGCAGATGAAGGAGCAGATCCGGGCGCTCCACCGGCAGGGCAAGGCGGTGCTACTCGTCGAGCACAACATGGACGTGGTCATGGACATCTCCCAGCGCGTGGTCGTGCTCGACCACGGCCAGAAGATCGCGGAAGGCCCGCCCGAGGCGGTCCGGCGCGATGCGAAGGTGGTGGAGGCGTACTTTGGCCGTTGAGGGGACGGGTGGCGGGGTGGGCGCGACGGTGCTGCGCCTGGCGGACGTGCACGCCGGCTACGGCGAGATCGAGGTCCTGCGCGGGGTGTCCGCCGACGTCCGGGCCGACGAGATCGTGTCGATCATCGGGGCCAACGGTGCGGGCAAGTCGACATTGCTTCGCACCGTGTTCGGCATGGTGAAGCCGACGCGGGGCAGCATCCGGCTCGGGGGCGAGGAGATCGCGGGCCAGGACCCGGTGGACGTGCTCCGCCGCGGGTGCTCCTACGTGCCGCAGGGGCGCTGCAACTTCCCGGCGATGAGCGTGGAGGAGAACCTCGAGATGGGCGCGTACACCCGCCGCGACGCGCGCGTGCGCGGCGACATCGAGGCGCTCATGGAGCGCTTCCCGCTCCTCGGCGCCAAGCGCCGGGCGCCGGCCGGCACGCTCTCGGGCGGCCAGCAGCAAATTCTCGAGATCGCCATCGCGCTCCTGCTCCACCCACGGCTCCTGCTGATCGACGAGCCGTCCCTGGGGCTCGACCCGCGGATGGTCGAGGCCGTCTTCGGCGCGATCGTGGCGGTGAACCGGGAGGGCGCCGCGGTGCTCATGGTCGAGCAGAATGCCAAGCAGGCGCTCGCGATCTCGCATCGCGGCTTCGTGCTCGAGCTGGGTCGCAACCGCTTCGAGGGGACCGGCCAGGCGCTGCTCGAGGATCCGGAGGTGCGGGCCCACTACCTGGGCGGCTGAGGGGCCGAGCGACGACGCGGCCCCGCGAACCGCTGCCGGGCTAGGTGACCCGCCCCGTGCGTGCCGGGATCGCGGCCAGGATGTTGGCCCGGGCCGCGGCCGCCTCCTCCGGCGGCAGCTCGGTGATGCGGACGGTCCGCTCCACGAACCGGTGCTCGTCGCCCATCACGAGCAGGTCGAGAAACCGCAGCGTCCCGGGGATGGGGGCGCGCCGGCCGAGCGTGCCCGCGCCCTCCGCCTGCTTGCTCAGCAGGGCCTGGATGGTGCGCGTCACCCGCGGGAGGACGAGGCGGGCGGGCTCGTCGTCCACCTGGACCCGGTATACGCCGTCCGGATCCACGCCCTCGACGGCGAGCGGCTGCGCGCGGCAGACGCGCACCCGGATGCGGGTCTCGCCGGTCCGCGGATCACGGCGGGCGTCGAGGACCGTGAGGCCCTTGGTACTCCCCTGCCGGACCCACGGGGCGTCGGGCTCCGTCGGATCGAAGCGCAGGGTGACGGCCGCGCCGGGGGCCAGCGGCGGCACCGTGACGAGCCCGCCCCGCACCACATGGACCAGCTCCTCGGCGCCGTCCCACACGCTGCCGAAGGGGCGCCGCTGCTCGACCATCATCCCCGCGATGTGGCGGGCGGTCGGGTTGGTTACCGTGACGACGCGGCCGTCGTCCCGCGTCTGGAAGACCAGCGCCTCGTAGTCGGCCATGCGCTGGTAGAGCTCCCGCTGGTTGGCGATCCAGAAGTTGCGCCGCTCGGCCAGGTTGATCGCGTAGCGCAGGTAGTCGAGCGTGCCCCGGCCTTCGTTGGTGGACGGGTCGCACGCCAGCTCGGGATGGTACTGAAAGCTGTAGACGCCGTTCTCCAGGTGATCGTCGACGCCGTCGACGCGCGCGCTGTGGCCGCCGAAGATCGCCTCGACCAGCTCGTAGGCGGCGTCGAACTCGTGCGTGCGGTCCCAGCCCCGGAGTGGCCGCCACTCCGCGTCCGTGGTGACCACCGGATGAAAGGGGAACCAGATCCCCGGGGTGGCGATGGTGCGGCGCACGTCGGTGACGTAGGTGAGCGCCTTGCCGCCGATCTGCCCGCCGACCATCGCGCCCGGGTTGCGCACCCCGTACTCGATCATGTGGTAGTAGCAGAACGTGCAGGTGCCGAGGATGCGCTCGTCGTGCGCGTAGAGATAATCCATGGCGTCGATGGTCTCGGGGTGCATGTGCCCGCCCGCGTGGCGCCCCGCGGTGTAGACCGGGAAGCCGAAGTTCTTGGCCGCGTTGCGCACATGCTCGTAGAGCCCGGGGCCGTGAATGGCGGTCGGTGGATCGCCGATCGAGCTGTCATTGTGGAGCGCCGGCTCGATGAAGTCGTCCTGGCTGGTGCGGGCTACCCACTCGGCGGCCATCGCCCGGGTGATGTTGGTCGAGAACGTCGGGTCCTCGATGTCGTAGGTGGCGGGGATGAGGTTCTGAACCTGGTAGTCGAGGAACGTGAAGTCGAGCATCCCGTGCACGTCGTGGCGGAACGAGAGCACCCCCTCGTAGGCGCCGAAGGACCGCAGTCGGGTCTGCCAGAGGGAATCGAGGCCGACTTCCCGCAGCAGGTAGCGCAGGAAAAAGAGCAACGTGTCGCCCCAGTGCGTGGGATTCGCCCAGTGCCGGACCGGCTCCACGTTGAGATGCGCTTGCAGCATGCCACCCAGGAGCTCGAAAACCTGGTTGGCCACGTAGACGGTGCGGTCGGTGAGCACGATGGCGGGGCCCAGGAGGGACGCGGTCGCGGTGGTGGCATCGGTCAGATCGCCGGTCAGCTCCACCAGATCGGCCAGGACGCGGCTGCCCGGCGCCGCCTCGACCCGCCGGGCCACGTGGCCGGCAAACCCGCTCACGTAGAGGCGCTCCCAGGCCGCGTTGCCGAACGGTGATGTCGGGAGCCAGCGCCAGCCGGTATAGCCGGTGACCGGCGCCGGCGAGGATGCGGTGAGGCCGAGGAGCGCCGGGGGCAAGTTGGTCTTTCCGGTCGCGATCAATCGTCGCGCGCCGTCGCCCAACCAGCCCCCGAGGCGCGCGATGGTCTCGTCCGCCAGGTGGGCCGCGTTCGGGACGAGCAGGGCGCGATACGCCGCGAGGCGATCGCCGCCGAGATCGGCTTCCTCCACGACGTCGTGCTTGAGGTTGCACCGGGCGAGCAGCAGGCTCGCGGCGGCCGCCGCCAGGTAGGCGTACTCACCCTTGAGCCAGGTCCGCGGGCGACCCCAGGCATCGGTGAACGTGTAGGACTCACCGCGGGCCACGGCCTCGGCCGCATAGGCATCGCGGCTCCGCTGGCTCCACACGACCGCGATGTCATGCCCTCGGGGACGGTTCACGCCCCGGAGTCTAGCCACCGGCGGCGTGGATTGTCGAGTCTCCCGTCGCCCGGCGACCGTCTCGGGATCCATGAGACCAAAGTCCACTGGGTGAGCGGAATCCCCGTCGCTAGACTGAAGGGGTGGAAGAGTCAGACGACCTGAGACGCGCCACGGCGCTCTGGCGGGCGGCCTACCGCTACCAGATGGGCGGCGAGATCGACCGGGCCATCGAGCACTACCAGCGCTCCGTCGCGGTTCACCCCACGCCGGAGGCCCACACCTTCCTGGGCTGGTCCCTGAGCTTCCAGGGCCGATTGGAGGAGGCCACCGCCGAGTGCCTCCGCGCGATCGAGATCGACCCCGACTTCGGCAACCCCTACAACGACATCGGGGTCTACCTGATGCAGCAGGGGAAGCTCGACGAGGCCATCCCCTGGCTGGGGAAGGCCAAGCAGGCGAGACGCTACGAGCCGCGCCAGTTCCCGTTCATGAACCTTGGGCGCGTCTACCTCAAGCAGGGGCGCTGGTGGGACGCGCTCCGGGAGTTCGAGGGAGCCGTGCAGGCGGCGCCGGGCGACGTGCATGCCGCGAAGACACTGCATCAGCTGCGCGGTCAGCTGAACTGACGTAGCCCCGCGACAAGGCCTCAGCGCGCGGGCTGTGCTGCCGCGCGAAACCGGGCCGTCTCCTCCGAGACCACCTTCCTGCGGCTACACGAGAAAAATCAAGGTCGGGATATGGTGGAAGGGGGGAAACGCGCGAGGGATGACGAGGCAGGCGGGGACACGATGACGAGCAGACGGATCACCCTGCTCTGCTGGCTGCTTGTCCTCACCATGGCGGCCGCTGCCGAGGGCGTATGGCTGCTGTGGCTTCAGGACCACTGGACTGCCGACGCCCACACCGTAGCCAGCCCTCGTCCGCATCTCCGTGTGACGTCCAGCGAGGAAATCGCCAATGGACAGTCACCCTAGATGGCCCGCATCCTCGTGGTGGACGACCAGGAAGAGGTGGCCGAGTTGGTACAGGCCGTCCTCACGGATGCCGGGCACGCGGCGGAGGCGGTTTATAGCGGGCAGGCGGCCCTCGACCGGCTGAAGCGGACCGTGTACGACCTGGTCGTCTGCGATGTGCGGATGCCGGAGGTCGATGGGAGGGCAGTCTCCCGCGCCATCGCGCAGCTGGTGCCCCCACGGCCGGTCGTGCTCTTCATGACCGGATACGGCGACAGCCCTATCGAGGCGGAGTTCCTTCAGACGACTACGGCGGTCGTCCTCGCCAAACCACTGGGCATCGATGAGCTGCTTGCCCGCGTCCAGGGCGTTCTCCTGCAGCCTCGCTGAGCCTACTTGTCTAGCCACACGTTGTGGAATCGCGGGAAGGCCATCTTCTCGTTGTAGCCCTTGACGGAGGCCTGCATCGCGCGGAGCCCGAACAGGTCGCCGTAGCGGATCACGGGGACGCGTTCGTAGAAGACTCGGTGGACATCCTCCCAGAGCGCTCTGCGCTTCTTCGGGTCTGGCTCCTTCCGGATCGCGTCCATGCGGCTGGTGATCTCCTCGTCGCAGGTCCAGCCCGGCCAGTCGCAGCGGAGGTACGGGTGCTGGGTCGGGTCCGGCACCAGCGACATGCCCGTGGAAAAGATGTCGTACATCTTCTCGTTGTTCCGCCGCTGGACGAGGGTCGCCCAGTCCACCACCTGGAGATCTATGGTCATGCCAACTTCTTCGAGCTGCTGCTTGGTCACCAGCGCGACGTTGTACATCCACTCATACTCCTTGGTCGTGATGAAGCGGATGGGCTCCCCCTTGTACCCGGCCTCTTGCAAAAGCTTCTTGGCCTTGTCCTTGTTCCTCTGGTTGTAGGCGTCGCCGCCGGCCTTCGAGTGCCAGGCCTTCTGCTCCGTGAAGGCCAGCCCGGAGTCGAGCCGGTAGAAGAGCGGGTTCCCCACCGCGGCGCGCATGACCGGCTCGATGTCGATGGCCGCCTGCACCGCCTGGCGGAGCTTTACGTTGGTCATGAGGCCTTCCTTCTTGTTGAAGACCGCCATGGCCCAGCCGTACGGCCGCACGATGAGGGGCCGGAGCTTCGGGTTGTCCTTGATACGGTCGTAGGCCACGGCCTGGAGGTCATCGGCGAAGTCCACCTCCCCCGACTCGAGGCTGGCGACCCGCGTGGCCACGTCCGGCATCGGGATCCACCGGATCTCGTCGACGTAGGCGATCTTCCGTCCGCCGTAGCCGTTTGCCGCCTCGGCCCGCGGCTTGTAGTCGTCAAAGCGGACCATCTTGATGTGGACGTCCGGCTTCCACTCGACGAACTTGAAGGGGCCGGTGCCGATGTACTCGGTGACCTTGGCCGGGGTCGGATATTTCTCGGCGATCTCCTTCGGGTAGACGGCGGCGAAGTTGTTCGCGTTGGCCAAGGAGATCAGGACGATGCCCGACTTCTCCTTGAGCTTGATTTCCACCGTGGACTTGTCGACGGCCCGCACGCCCTCCACCGAGGCCCACATGGCCTTGGCCTGCACGGCGTACCCGCCCCACCGCTTCAGCGAGGCGACCACGTCCTCGCTGGTCATCTCCTTCCCGTTGTGGAATCGAATGCCCTGGCGCAGCTTGATCGTGTAGGTGAGCCCGTCCGCGCTCACCGCGGGGAGCGCCTCGGCCAGGACCGGAATCGGCTGGTAGTTCTCGTCCAGCGTGTAGAGGCTCTCGTAGATGTGCTGGGTGATGACCTCGACGAAGTTCGCCGTCGTCCAGTGGGCGTCGAGCGTGGGAGGGTCCCCGAGCACGGCGACCTTCAGTACCCCTCCCTTCTTTGGGGTCTGCGCCCGGGCCTCGAGTCCGGTCAGGACCACCAGGCCGGCGACCAGCAGTAGTGACAAACGAGATCGCAATCCACGGCTCATGGCTAACCTCCCTCTTGAGGGACTCGACCCTGGCGGCCTCCTCGCCCCGACAAGCCGGATGTTAGTGGGCCGGGCTGGCTATCGCAAGACGAAGCTCTTCTATGGAGAATGGCTTCCGTAGAACCGGCGCACCCACGTCCGTCAGGAATGGGGCATACTCCTGGAGTTCCGCGTGCGCGGTCATGAATATGATCCGTAAGCCAGCTCCAGGATATCGACTCCGGACCTCTCTATAGAAGGCCGGGCCGTTCATCGCCGGCATGCGAAGGGCGCAAAGAATCACGTCATAGGTGTATCGCGGTAAGCGCTCGATGGCTGCTTCGCCGTTCGCGACGTCGTCAGCTATATAGCCTATCCGCTTCAGCATGCCCACGATGGACTCGCGGAGCGCTGAGTCCCCTTCGATCACCAGGACGCGTGGCTCTTGGCGGCAGTGCACATGGGTATCGCCGACCGGAGTGCGGTAGCGTGCCGCGTCTCCTTTGATGGGCGTACCGCATACGCGGCAGATCGCTATCTCGTCGGAGGGCATCGCGTTAAGCGTACTCCTTAGGGTTCGTCACAAAATAAGTGTACCAGATGATGAGGGCCGCGCTGCTAGAGTATCCCATGAATGGTGGCAGAGCGGGCGATTCGACGACGGTTCCGGCTGATCGCGCCGCACCTGGACGAACGGCTGCGCCGGCTG
>WNFD01006656.1_pt1 | contig 28197 bp, 24 predicted proteins | sample 5400491 | NCBI WGS metagenome assembly WNFD01 (sample SAMN13153343, study PRJNA577476) | soil metagenome | isolation source: 120 cm saprolite under Douglas fir tree site 2 hole 2 replicate 2 | place: USA:California | collected 2015-04-18
TTCCAGTCACGATCTGCCTTGGGCATATACCCAGATCGCCCGTCGTCGTTCTCCCAGCGAACAGCATAAACATCGTCACGGCCGCGGAAAAGGTTCCGGAACAATGCGATTCGTTGTTCTGCCTTCAAGACAGGAATATGAGCACGTGCGTTCGTTGTGACGAGAATCCCGGTAGTGGACTCCGCCGCCGGAATCTGTATGCCGTGCTCCTGCAAAAGACACCGTAGACGAACATTTTCTTCCCGCAAGCGCTGCATCTCAGCAAGAGCGGACTGTAGGTCCAGGAGTTTGGGACTAGATTCGTTCACGTGAAGCCATTGTCGCCGTCTACAATCTGTGACTCGATCAGGAATAATCTCACAGTTGCGGACCCGTTAATTGTCGCGCCCGAAGGCTCCATCTATCAGGTGCCGGTCGCCTGGTACGGCAGCGAGTGGCTGCGGAGCAATTGGCACCCGCTATGTTTCTAAGCATATGAAAAATAAAGCCATTATTATATAGTCATGGCATTCCACCGAAGGTTCCATTCGCATGTTCATGATTCATGAACATGCGGAATTGATGAACTATATGTTCATAATACATAATGGTTCATGATTCATGTACAATACATAATACTGAACATAGTCTACAGAAATGGACCATACAGGCCAACACGTGCAATTGATCGAGACAGCCCTCGAAGGTCTCCGGCGTACCACCGGGCTCACCGCGAAAATAACCCGCCTTGACCCGCACAGGGTTCTCCACCAGGATCAGAACCAGCGATTCGACGCGTTCATTGAAATACAGGCACAACACCGGAAATACCAATTTGCCGTCGAAGCCAAGCTTGGCGTGAGAACTGAGTTGCTTACTCAAATCAGAGCTCTGTGGCCCCACAACCAGCAACCTCCTCTCCTCGTTGTCGCCCCCTACATCACAAACTACCTCGCGGAAAAATGCCGAGAAATCCAACTCCCATTTCTCGACACCGCTGGAAATGCCTACTTAGCAGACCACGACCTTTTTATTTACGTCACGGGTCAGAAAAAACCCCCAGATCTGGCCCCAGCCCAAACCAACCGAACAAACACCGCCGCGGGTCTGCGGGTCCTGTTTGCGTTTTTGTGCCGCCCACCATTGCTAACCGCCCCATACCGAGAACTGGCGACCACGGCTAGAGTGGCACTCGGCACAATCGGGCCAGTCATCAAGGATCTTGAAACAAGAAAACTAATTGCAACATTTGGAACGACCCCTCCAAAACGCCGCCTGCTTGACGCCAAGGCCCTGCTGCAAGAGTGGGTCACCTTCTACCCCGCAACACTCAGACCAAAACTCCAACCTAGGAGATTCCGTGCCCAAAATCGCGAGTGGGCGCAGCAAACTGATTTGACTCGTTTTGACGCCTATTGGGGAGGAGAGATGGCTGCGGATCGCCTCACCCACTATCTGAAACCTGAGATGCTAACGATTTACACCCGACACAACCCGACAAAGCTGATAGCAGAGTTCCGGCTCAGAGCAGATGTCAACGGTGACATAGAGATGCTCGATGCCTTTTGGGACCAAAATCTGATCACCGGGACACGCGACGTGGTCCCGCCAATACTCGCCTACGCCGACTTGATGACTACGACTGATGCACGGAACCTTGAAGCAGCGAAATTGATCTATGAACAGCACATCGCGCCAAATCTTCCAACTGCGTAAGCCGGTGAGTCCGCTCGTCCTTGAGCCCCTCAAAACAGTTGCACAAACCGCGAACGCATTGCGCTTTCCATTCTTTCTAACGGGTGCGACGGCCCGAGACCTGATCCTCGAAAACATATTCGGCAGACCTCCGGGACGGTTAACGCGCGATTTGGACTTCGGCTTCGCTCTCTCCGACTGGAAACAGTTCGAGAGCCTTAAGGCAGCATTGATCGCAACCGGACGATTTGAGGCCAGCAGGGCGATCCAGCGCGTCTCATACCTGTATTCTCCGGATACCAAAATCAACGTCGATCTCATCCCATTCGGAGGTATTCAACAGGGCTCGACTATCTCCTGGCCTCCCCAGAACGATTTTGTGATGAACGTTGCCGGTTTCAGCGAAGCTCTCGAATCGGCGATCCAAGTACAAATCGACACCCATCTTGTGGTACCGGTCGTCTCTTTGCCGGGTCTCACTGTTCTCAAGGTGTTCGCATGGGTGGACCGTAAACACGAAAGGCGTGACGCTCCCGACATTTTGAAGATCATCTCCGAGTATGCAGACGCGGGCAATGAAGAGCGTCTGTACACAGACGACCTCCAAGTTCTTGAGGCCGCAGAATTCGACATTACAGCGGCAGGAGCGCGACTTCTGGGCCGAGACGCCTGCTGCATCTGCACCGCGGAAACTGCAATTAGCGTTGCCAATATTCTGACTGACGTCAGCTTGAGGCAAGAACTGCTCAACCAGATGATCCAGAGCGGAGCCAAGTCAGATGAGTTTTTTGCTGATCATTGCGCGCTGCTACTGGACAACTTCGAGCGTGGGTTCAAAGAAAGGCAGCACCGCGATGAAGACCGTTAAGACAGGGCTGACGCAACGGAACCCGGGAATAAAATACAGGCATACGAGTTCGTACTTGTCTTTCCGCGAACGTGTCGATTACGTCAAGGTGGACTTTGAAAGCCTCGGCGGTCTCCTCACCCTGAATGTCGCGTGGCTGCCTGCCGTTTTCGGTAGAATACGACTTTCCCCAATGAACGGTCCGGTCCCATGAAGGGTTAACGCGTGAGCATAGTCCAGGTCCGCCAAATCGAAGGCTATCTCGAAGCCACCTTTGCTGGCCTTATCGACATGTCCGATTACGATGGCAAAGCCGCCGATCACCGCAAGGGAGCATTCCTGTCCCGCGCCGTTGCCGCCCTTGCGCTGGTGCATGCGGCTGGGGTCTCCCCAGATGTGGCCGCGAAAGCGGTGGTAGACGGCTACGGCGACAACGGCATCGATGCAATTCACTACGACGAAGCAGATCGTCTGTTCTACATCGTCCAATCCGACGGTCGCGATGTTCAGGGTATGTATCAAAACGGTGAATGGAAGGTCCAAAAGCTCTGGAATGGCGACGAAACCGATCATGGTCTCTCGTTTCACGACAAACCCGAAATAGTACGCGTACGTTTGGGTCGCTTTTAACACTAGACGTGCGCCAGTGAAGCGGGTTCTGGCGCATTTGCGTTTCCTACATTTTCAAATCGCATGACGCGCCAGGTTCCGATGGAGTCTGGTAGCAGCCATCGTTCACCTTCGCAGGGAAAGCGAAATGTTCCCGCAAGTGTGGAATATATTCCAGAAATAGAACGTCATGCCCCATGGCAATGTGGTTGAAGAACACCAGATGCTGATGAATTTGTCCCATGTCGCCGACGTGGGGCACTATCGGCAAGCCAAATTTTTTGGCCAGCAGGCTCACGGTCAGAAATTCGCTGATTCCTGCCAGTCGCGTACAGTCAGCCTGCACAAAATGCATTGCGTTGCATTGCATAAAGTTCTTGAACACGACCCGGTTAGGTATGTGTTCTCCAGTCGCAATTTTCACCGGAGCAAGTTCGCGGGTGAGCACAACATGGGCGTGAAGGTCATCCGGGTGGGTGGGCTCTTCCAGCCACAATGGTTTGAATTTCCCCAACTCGCGTCCCATACGAATGGCATCGGGCAGGTTCCAGTGCTGGTTGGCGTCGAACATGACGATGCCATCGTTTCCCACCCGTTCTCGTAAGATTGCAGCACGCCGCAGGTCACGCCGTTCATCCTTCGATCCAACTTTCAGTTTGAACGCGCGGAAGCCCTGGCTGATTGCTTTGTCCAGCATTTCGCGGATCTTGTCATTGTCATAGGCCATCCAGCCCACTGATGTGTCGTAGCCGGGATAGCCGCTGCGGAGAATTGCTTCGCGGGCAGGTCGATTGCATGTATTGGCACGCAATATTGCGATTGCGTCCGCCCCACTTACCACGTCTTCGACGTAACTCAGGTCGAGTAAAGCGATGACTTGTTCTGGGGAAAGATCCAGGAGCAGCTTCCACAACGGTACGCCGCGGCTCTTCGCCCACAGATCAAAACATGCGTTTGTGATTGACGCCAGCGCCAGGTGCACCACTCCCTTGTGCGGACCAAGCCAGCGCAGAGAGGGATCGTCTGCCAATCGCCGCGACATGGTTCCGAAATCCGCCATGAGATCTTCAATCTCCGTGCCGACGAGCGGACGTGCGAGCAGATCTATGGCTTCACACACCAGGCGATTACCATCTCCGAGAGTGAGGGCAATGCCAGTTCCCACCAAGCCTGGGCTGCTTTTGAGAACCGTAACCGCCAGGCAATACTCGGAATTGATATGGACAGAATCCGTTCCTGCTCCAGGCGGCAAGGCGTAGCGGGCATCACGCGTAGAGACGGATTCGATTAAGCAGTTCGGCATTCTATCTCCGCAGGGTCATCGTGTGAACCCCGTCGACGGCTCCACCAGGAGGATGAGACGCAGGGTCATTTCGAGCCGTTTCACTTCGAGTCCTCTCTGAATTGGGTGGATTCTGCCACAAAGTTTTGTCCCACGAAAAAGAAGCCTCAAGGACTTCGGCGGCAATTCTTAACGCCAGTCAGCCTAAACATTCGAGCGCTTAGAAGTAAACGTGACGACGCTTGTGTTAAGATTGTGAAAATAGTCGGTAAATATCAATAATGCAATAGAATAATGCAATATTCGACGAATCTAAGGCCCCCGTCGGTATTTCAGTAGTTATGCACATGAGCGCTTATTTTATTGACGACTCGATTTCCTACGACTTGCCTGCCCCGGCCCCCGTTTCGCTTTCGGCTCTTCGCACTGGGAAGATGGACGAGGGGCTTGGTATCGCATTGCCAACTTTGGCACGTTTGTTCACTGGGATGCATATTTATAGCCCAGTTCCCCCGGCCTCCTGAGGCTAGTTTCCATCACCGGCGTGGGCTATTTATTGGACGGCGGTTTTACCAATCTTCGAGACTAGAATATGGAACTCCAGCCGCGAGACAACAAATTGCGCGAACCGTTGGAGACCATTGTCGTTTTGGAGAACGCTAAATCGTTAAGGTGGGCAATCCCATGTCATCCAATCAAGACCGGCGCACGCCGGTTTTAGTGAAGCAAAATCTCGCGACGCAACTCCGTGAGGAAATCCTGGCAGGCAAGATTTCTGCCGGCGCGAAAATTGTAGAGGGTACTTGGGCCCGGCACTTTGGCGTCGCCCAAAGTTCAGTGCGCGAAGCGCTCAATATTCTCATTGCGGAAGGCTTCGTGACCAAGGGGCACGGGAGAAGCGCCCGCGTCTTGAATCTGAGCAAGCAGGACATCATCCACCTCTACCAGTTGCGCGGCGCGCTCGAAGGTTTGGCGGCTCGGCTTCTATCCGAACAAAAGGTCCCGTTGACGGATCTGGAAGCTGCCATGGTGGAGATACGGAAGGCTGTCGAAGCCGACAATGTTCGCGAGATCATCACAGCGATGCAACGATTCCACATGACTCTCCTGGAAAAGGCCGGCAATCCCTTTCTTGTGGAAGAAGGCCGGCGGCTGATTATTCCGCTTTTCGACTTTACCCTTATGCGAGCGCTTACCCATGGGTTTGATGGGAGTCCGTGGAGGCAAAATCTGGAAAGGCACAAACAAATCCTTGACGCGATCGTGACCGGTCCTCCTTATTTCGCGGAGCAGACAGTGGTTCACGTTATGGATCAGTTTCTTATGACAGCATTGCATGTGTGGGCGGAAAAAATGCAAAGCCCACCGCAAGCAGCCGATACGAAAAACTCCCGCGCCAGAAAGAAGACTAATGGCCTCGACAATCCCGATAACAGCACGAATGGACTTGACGATTCCACTGATCCTCTGGCACCACGGGCTCCGGAGAATCATGGCTGAGAAAATCGACTCTCATCATCACCTCTGGCAGTACGACAAAGAGAATTATGCGTGGATCGGTGAGAACATGGTGGTCCTCAGACGCGATTTCCTGCCTCCCGACCTGCACAAGGAGTTGCGCAGCGCTGGAATCAGCGAAACCGATTGGCTGATTAGTCTGGCGCAGCAGTTCTCGTTCATCCGCGGAGTCGTCGGATGGGCCCCCATCGCCAGCGAGGATTTTTCCGAGCACCTGGGCCGTCTTCAATCCTCTCGCAAGCTCAAGGGGCTTCGCCACATCATTCAGAGCGAACCGGACGACAACTTCATTCTGAATGCCAGTTTCAACCGGGGCATTGCCCGCCTCAAGAACACCGGTCTGGTTTACGACATCCTGATTTTTGAGAAACATCTGCCTGCGGCGATTCAGTTCGTGGACCGTCATCCACAACAGAAATTTGTTCTCGACCATATTGCGAAGCCCAGGATCCGCGAAAGGGTAACGGATCCTTGGCGGCAGAACATCACCGAGTTGGCTAAGCGCGAAAACGTCTATTGCAAAATTTCGGGGATGGTGACCGAAGCAGATTGGTCTGCGTGGTCCCAGCAAGACTTGTGGCCTTACCTTGACGTCGTGCTGGAAGCGTTTGGGCCGCGGCGGCTCATGGCAGGCTCCGACTGGCCGGTGTGCTTGCTGGCAACTTCCTATTCTGGTTGGTTCGAGACGTTGACTGCTTTTCTGGGGAAGTTGGCCGTTGCTGAGACAGAGCAGATTTTAGGTGGGACCGCAAGCGAAGTCTATCGTCTCTAACTTCGTGCGTTAGAAATGCACAATCACGTAATCAGCAAGGGGATCGCGATTGCGAATTACTACCTGCTTTCAGATTCTGCGTGGACTAATACTCGCTTTAGGTTGTGCTTCACTCTTCGGGTTTCCGATCGCTGCCCAGACTGCAAAGGACTCGAAAGATCCCCTCACGTCGGTCAATGTGTTCGTTGGCACCGGACAGGACGGTCACACTTTTCCCGGAGCAACAACTCCCTTCGGTATGGTCCAACTGAGTCCGGACACCCAGATCCGGTATTTCAAGCAAAGCTATAAATGGGCGGCAGGTTACCGGTACGAGGACAAAACGATACTCGGTTTTTCCCATACGCACTTTTCTGGCACGGGACACTCCGATCTCGGAGATTTTCTGCTCCAACCGATCTCCGGTGAGGTGAAGCTGGAGCCGGGCGAAATCGATCAACCACGTTCGGGCTACCGGTCCCGATTCAATCACAATACTGAAACGGCAGAGCCCGGCTATTACGCCGTTTCGTTGGAGGATTATGGAATTCGGGCGGAGCTTACGGCCTCGCCTCGCGTCGGCGTTCATCGTTACACTTTCCCGGCAGAGTCTCCAGCGCACGTGCTCATGGACCTCCGCTCGTCCATTTACAACTATCCCGGAAAGGTCCTGTGGGCAAGCCTTCGCATCCGGGCTGATGGAACCGTGACCGGCATGCGTGAAACTCGGGGATGGGCTCCCGACCGCCAGCTCTTTTTTTCAATGCGTTTCTCCGTGCCTCTGGCTGGCCACGAGTTTCACAACCGGGAAGATGCGCCGGTCGAGTATCGAGGTTTCCAGCCACCTGCCCCAACGCCCGCGGAGTCGCAAGCAATCGCAGGTCGAGGTTTGGTCGGTGTCTTTGATTTTGGCGTTCTCACAAAACCGTTGATTGTGAAGGTCGCAATCTCGACGACGAGCGAGGAAAACGCCATTGCGAATCTCAACGCTGAAGTCCCTGCTTTTGATTTCGATTCAGTTCACGCCAACGCCCGCGAAGCCTGGGAACAAGCACTATCGGTCGTCGACATCGATACCGACACTGCGACTCGAACCAATTTCTACACAGCGCTCTATCACGCATTCATGGCCCCGGGTCTCGCCATGGACGTCGATGGAAGCTATCGTGGGCCTGACAACCAGGTCCACAAGGCCGACGGCTTCCGCTTCGTTTCAACCTTTTCTCTCTGGGACACCTATCGCGCCGAGCAGCCGTTGTTGACCATCCTTCAGCCGGCTCAAAGAACCAGCGATATCGTTCTGTCTTTGCTGGTCTCGCAAAAGCAAAGTCCATACGGAATTCTGCCTGTCTGGCAATTCCAGGGTCTCGAGACCTGGTGCATGATCGGCTATCACGCGGTGCCGGAAATTGCGGATGCATACATGAAAGGCATTCGAGGATTTGATTCCAAAGAAGCGCTCGATGCTATGGTGGCGAGCGCCACGTATGTCCCCTACGGCCACCTTGGGGACTACGTGAAGTTGGGTTACGTCCCGATCGACCACGATGGAGAGGCAGTATCCAAAACCGTTGAATATGCATTCGACGATTGGACCATCGCCCAGATGGCTCGCAGCATGGGAAGGCAAGATGTAGCCGCGACATTTGCGAAACGTGCTGGCAATTGGCGCAATGTCTTCGACGCCAAAACTGGATTTGCGAGACCTCGGATCTCAGACGGGATCTTCCGGGAACCCTTCGATCCTGCGCGTGCAGGAACCGGAAGCGGGTTTACAGAAGGGAATGCATGGCAATACTCCTGGTATCAACCCCACGATGAACGTGGATTGATTGAACTCTTGGGAGGCGATCAACAACTCGTAGCCAAACTTGATGCCATGTTCGACGCCAAGGTTGATCCGAAAGACTACGCCGATGTCGAAGACATCGCGGGCATGATTGGTCAGTACATCCATGGCAATGAACCGAGCCATCATCTTGCCTATTTATACAATTACGCGGGCCAGCCGTGGCGTACGCAGGAGCGCTTGACGCAGATTGTGAATAGCCAGTACAAACCCGCGCCCGACGGCCTCGTCGGTAACGACGACCTTGGGCAGATGTCCGCGTGGCTCTTATTCACGTATCTGGGATTCTACCCAGTTGCGCCAGCTTCGAATGAGTATGTGATCGGTCGCCCGTTCGTTAAGGAAGCGACGATACATTTGCCGAATCAGAAAGTGTTCCATGTAGTCGCCAAGAATCTAAATGACGGAAATGGCTATATCGGGAAAGTGTCGCTGAACGGCAAGCCCCTTGATAGAACCTTCATTCGCCACGAGGAAATCATGAAGGGAGGAGAACTACGCTTCGTGATGACGAACGCTCCCAATCGTGTTTGGGCTATCGGTGAAAGTGCCAGGCCATTTTCGACGTCCGCCGCGAGCCATTGAGTGCAGCCTGAAGCAACGGACCTCAGCATTTGCCAGACGAAGCGATCGATAGGCGAACTGTCACATGAAGAAGAAACGTCGTGCCGAAGCGAATAACCATCGGATTTTTCGACCGGACGGCACTATCAGATTTCTGCGTTCCGTGGGACACCACAATCCCTCCGGAGACCTCGGTGAGTATGTCGGTATCACGATGGATATAACAGAGCGAAAACATGCCGAGCAGGAGCGCGAAAGGCTGCGGCAGCTCGAGGCTGATCTTGCGCATATCAATCGCGTGAACATGCTCGGGGAACTGGCCGCCGCTCTGGCCCACGAAATCAAGCAACCTATTGCCGCCTCGATCACAAGCGCCAACGCGTGCGTACGATGGCTTGCGCATGATCCACCTGACTTAGAGAGAGCCCGCACAGCAGCAAGTCGAATTGAGCAGGACAGTAACCGTGCCGCGGAGGTTATCAACCGTTTGCGATCCTTCCATAAGAAAGGTACGTCGCCTGAGCGCGAGATGGTGGACGTCAAAGACATCATTGAAGAAATGATTACGCTGCTGCAGAACGAAACGGCTCGGTACTCGATAACAACCCATTCCGAATTCGATTCAGGCCTGCCTGCTATCCGGGTTGACCGAGTCCAACTGCAACAAGTGTTCATGAACCTGATGCTGAATGCCATCGAAGCTATGAAGGACACTGGCGGTGAATTAGCGATTAGGTCGGAACTGAATCCCGAAGGTCAAGTACTCATTTCAATTCGCGATACGGGCGTAGGATTGCCGGCGGAAAGTCGCGAGCGGATTTTTGATGCGTTCCATACGACTAAGCCACAGGGGACAGGGATAGGTTTGGCTATTACCCGGTCGATCGTGGAGGCTCACGGAGGGCGAATCTGGGCCGAGGACAATCCGCGGGCGGGCGCAACTTTCTACTTCACTCTTCCTTGCCAAGCCGAGGCGTAGCATGAAATCCGCGGCTGTTCCCACGGTGTTCATCATCGATGATGACCGCGGCATGCGTCAGGCAATCTAGGATCTTGTAGAGTCAGTTGGCCTCCGCGCCGAAGCCTTTGCAACGGGCCAGCAGTTTCTCCGCAGACAACGCACCAGTATGCAAGTTGTTTAGTTCTAGATGTAAGACTGCCTCAAATGAGTGGGCTCGATTTCCAGCGCCAATTGGCGGAGATCGGCCTGCAGATTCCCATCATCTTTATTACCGCGCAAGGCGACATTCCCATGTCGATCCGTGCCTTGAAGTCGGGCGCCGTTGAATTCTTGACGAAGCCTTTCCGGGACCAGGATCTGCTAGACGCAATTCAGCAGGCCCTCCAGCGCGACAGCGCGGGGCGAGAGCAGCAAGCAGAGACGCGCGATCGACCAGCAATTCGACAAGGGTGCGGCGATTGAATCACAAAATGAGGCAATGAATGGAAACAATTGATTGTCGGCGCCGGATTTGCAGGGCTCGCTGCCGCTAAGGCCTCAGGCATGCAAACGCGGACGTCTTGGTAATTGATCGAGCGAAACACAACCGCTTTCAGCCTCGGCTCTATCAGGTGGCGAAAACAGTGCCTTCACAGCTCGAAAAATGCTCTGTGTCGCGAGAAGCGAATTTCGACTATATTGAAGCGCTTGAGCGTGCGCAAATCGACGGATGCGACAGAGTCGAGTTGCGTAACCTGGAAGGTGCGCATTAAACGCATCGAGAGGTGTGACAAATGAAACGCTACGGGTCAGTTATTGGAGTGCGGCCGGAGAAAATTGAAGAATACAAGAAGCATCATGACGCGGTCTGGCCGGAGGTTCTCGACATGATCCGGAAGTGTAATATCCGCAACTATTCCATTTTCCTGAAAGATGATTTGCTGTTCGGCTACTTCGAATACCATGGAGCAGATTTTAAGGCGGACATGGCGAAGATGGCCGTCGACCCCAAGACGCAGGAGTGGTGGAAACTCATGGGGCCCATGCAGCGTCCCCTTGAAAGCCGTGCGGAGGACGAGTGGTGGGCCGGCATGGAAGAGGTTTTTCACCTTGACTGAAAAACATGGCGAGTTGTGCTAGTTCGCGGCCACAGCCGTTAGGGGAGGAACAACTGATGTACCGGCGATTCTTGTGCGGACTGGGCATTGCATTTGCCGTCATGGCGATTTCAGCAAAGCCTTTACCAGCGCAAACGACAACTGCAAACACCCCTTCGCTTAAGGGTAAGTCGGCAGCAGAGGTTTATCAGAATATTCAAGTATTGAAGGAAATTCCTGCAGACCAACTGGTCCCGGCAATGCAATTCATCACTTACTCTCTCGGGGTGGAATGCGGTTACTGCCACATCGAAGGTGCTTTGGAAAAAGATGACAAGAAACCAAAACAGACCGCGAGGAAGATGATGCAGATGCTGGCTGCCATCAACCGCGACAACTTCGATGCGAAGCAGGCCGTGACTTGCAACTCCTGCCATCGTGGCGCTCCGCGCCCGGTCTCGGTCCCGATTATTGCGGATACTCCGTTGAGGCCGGCCTTGGAAAGCTCACCCGCGAACGAGGGTTCTGCTTCGAATGCTCCTGCAGTGGAGCAGATTATCCAGAAGTACGTGGACGCGATTGGAGGCGCGGACGCACTCGGCAAAGTAAACACGCGACAAGAGAAAGGAACGATCGATATCAGCGGGCGAAGTTTGCCGATCGAAATTCTCAGCAGGACGGGCGGGAAGCAACTCACCGTTATTCACCTGCCGAACGGCGACAGCGTGACGGCGTACGACGGAACCTCTGGTTGGACTTCAGGACCCAACCGTCCTGTGCGCGAAATTCCCTCGGTTGAAGTTGCGTCTGCGCAAGCAGAGGTCGATTTGCAACTGCCCCTTCACCTGAAACTACTATTCAGCGAAGTCAAATCTGTGGCGCCCGAGAAGATTGGGGACCGCGAAACATACGTTATTACAGGGATAAGCTCGGGAGAGGTGGCAGCGAAATTCTATTTCGATGAAGGTTCTGGGTATCTGCTGCGCATTCTGCGTTACACAAGGTCGCCGCTCGGCCGGAATCCGACCGAAATAGACTATGCGGACTACCGCTCGCAAGATGGTCTCAAGGTTCCATTCCAGCAAATGATTGCGCGGCCCAACTCGCGACTCACGATCAAAATTGACGAGGCGAAATTCAATGTGCCTGTGGACGAAGCAAAGTTCGCGCGGCCTGCCGCGCAGCCTCCAACCACACAGCATTCTCCGTAGCAACGTCCGAAAGCGGTAAAGCAGCTATTTCTTCGCGGGCACGTAAGGCTGTTTGCGAACGATCCCTTTGCCTTCCTCAATGGTGACGACTTCGCCGGCCGGTACCGCCGCAAAACTCTCTACTTTGCCATCGAGCCAGCGAATCGAGATGTCCGCTTTCACGGCTTTGCCGAGGCCGAAGTGCAAGCGAAGATCGTTCTGTGACAAGTAGGAGCCGCCGCTTCGCACTTCGTCAATTTGCTTGTGCCCATCCGTTGTAACAATAATGCGTGCCCCAATAGCATCTCGCCCGGAGGTGAGCACACGGACGAGCAGCGAATTTCCGCTGACGGCAAAATCCTTCAGCAGCGACGGCGCTTTACCCATATTAACGATGACGATTTCTTCATTACCATCATTATCGAGAGCGCCTACCGCCAAACCGCGCGACGAGCGAGCATCTGAAATGCCTGGCCCGCCCTGCAAAGAGAGATCAAAGAACTGCCCGTCGCCCCGATTCCAGTAGAGGAGCCGCGGCTGCTTATACTTTTCGGCGGTGTGGCCGGCGTCCACTTTCGGATAAACGTGGCCGTTAGCAACAACAAGGTCTTTCCATCCATCATTATCGAAGTCAAGAAACGCGGTCCCCCAGCCTAGATATTTTGTGTTCACTGCCAGACCAGAGCCGATCGTATCGTCTTCGAAATTGTTTCCGCCCTGGTTTCTATACATCGTGTGAGTGTCATCGGCGAAGTTTGTCTTGAAAATATCGAGCAAACCGTCACCGTCGAAATCGGCGGCCGCTCCCATCCCGGCTTGTTCGCGTCCATCTTCGTTGCATGAAAGGCCGGCGCGTATCGCGATCTCTTCAAAAACTTTTCCGCGCACATTGTGGTAGTACAAACTTGCGGTCGAATCACATGCCACAAAAATGTCCGGCCAGCCGTCATTTATCGAAGTCTCCTGTGAGAGCCCCGAAGCCGTAGTAGTTTTTGGGGCCCGAAATGTGGACCTGATCGGAAACGTCGGTGAAATTTCCGTGCCCATCATTTTGATAAGGCGATACCGTTTCCGGCGGCAAGCCGCGCGGGCCGCACATGACAGGCTTTCCTTTCCACTGGCATTGGCTGGTTTGGCCTGGGTGAGGAGTGTGTGCCAGGTCGAAATCCACGTAGTGAACAACCACGCGATCGAGGAACCCATCACGGTTGAAATCAAGGAATGCGCAACCCGTGCTCCATCGCGGCTTAGGCAAAAACAGTCCCCGTTGCTTGGTTTCGTTTCTGAAGGTGCCGTTGCCCAGATTGCGATAGAGAACGTTTTGTCCCCATTGCGTGATAAACAAGTCGGGATATCCATGATTGTCGATGTCTCCGACGCAGACTCCCTGGCCCCATCCGGTTGGAACTATTCCAGCTTTTCCTGTGACATCCTCGAATTTCAAACCGCCGAGGTTGGGATAGAGAAAGTAGTTTGGCGCATCTTCTCCCAGTCTCCCTGAGTTGACCAGGAAAATGTCGGGCAATCCATCGTCGTCAAAGTCGAAGATGGCGACCCCATTTCCGGTTGCTTCCACGATGTACTGCTTTGCGGTATCTGAGCCGGAGATGTTCACGCCGGTTAGTCCGGCTGGCTTCGCAACGTCCTGATACTCAACCGCTGGGGCCTTCATTCCTGCAGGAAGTGGCCGCGCGGGAACCGCGGTCCCCCCGGTTGCCACTCCCTGGGCGCGCGCCGTCTGACAACCGACGAGCGTGAGGAGCATGAAGCCGAAAAAAAGAGGAATCTGGCTGAAAAATGGACTTGCGCAACCGCTGGGTTCCCATGCGTATTATTCCGCGATCATAACACTCTGGCGAAAGACCCTCTGCGCTTGTCTGCTACGATGGAGCCGAAAAGGGGAATGACACGGAGAGGTTGCCGAACATGTGGCGATGGGCCCAAATCACAGTCTGCGCTTGGATTGTACAGGGATGCAGTCTGAACGTGTTGGGGCAGATGTCCACTGTGTGCAAAGGTCCAGCGGAGTTGGAGAAGGTAATTGCGACTCATCCGTCTGCAGGTGCCTACGACGCACTGGGTGCCTTCTTCGGCGAGCGGCAGCAGTTATCGTGCGCTATCGCGGCATTTGAAGCTGCAGTGCGTCAGGACCCGAACTTATGGGAGGCGCGCTTCAATCTTTCGTTGGCGCTGCTTCAAAAGCATGATGCTGCCAGGGCCGCTCGCGAACTAAGAGTGGCAGTACGGATTAAGCCCGACGATCCATTGGGACATATCGCACTTGGTGAGGCGCTGGGTGAGTTGGGACAAAACGACCCAGCGATTGAAGAGTTCAAGCTCGCCTTGAAATCAGACCCCAAGTCTGTGCCTGCGCTGGATGGGTTGGCGAAAGCGTTGATTGCGCAGAAGCGTTACTCGGCAGCGCTTGCATATTTGAAAGATGGTCCCTCCGATCCTGCGCTTCAAGATGACCTCGCAGTGGCCTATTCCAGCAACGGAGATGTTGCGGAAGCGGTGAAGTTGCTGGCGCAGTTGGTACAGCAAAATCCCGCATCCGCCGACCGGCATGCCAGACTGGGCATCGCGTACACGCAGGAGTCTCAGTTCCGGCAGGCTGTTGCCGAATTCCAGGAGGCGTTGCGCCTCGATCCAGGCAACGATGTGACCAGGCTTTCGTATGTGAAAGCCTTGATTATCCTTGCCGAGTTCCGGACAGCCTTGCCGGAAATCCAGAACTATCTTCAGCGCAAGCCGCACGACTTTGACGCTCTGTACCTGACGGGAGTGGTCGATCGCGGTCTCGGAAATTACGCGGCTGCCGAACCCCTCCTCAGGCAGGCCGTCACATTCAATCCAAATCATTATGACACTCGTTATAACCTCGGCTTTGTTCTGGCGAAGATGGGAAGGCCGCAAGAGGCACTGTTGCATCTTGAAAAAGCGGTGCAGCTGAATCCGGCATCGAGTGAAGCGAGATTTCAACTGGTAGCTGTGCTGAGAAGTTTAGGCCAGGAGCAGAGGGCCCAAAAAGAGCTTGAAAGCTTCCAGGAAAAGAAACAGCGGAGCGTCAAACAGAACGTCGCCGGAACCAAGGTCAACCAGGCCAATGAATACTTTCAATCGGGGGAGTATGAACGCGCAGCGGATTTTTATCGTGAAGCTCTGGCGCAGGATCCTGGGAATGCGCGTACTTACTATGATTTCGCCTTAACCCTTGATCACCTGGGCACACTTGGCGATGAGCGCGAGGCCCTGCAAAAAGCTATTAATCTCGACTCCACTCTTGCTCCCCCGCATAACCAGCTCGGCTTTCTCAGTCTTCAAGCTGGGCAGGAGATTGAAGCAGAAAAAGAGCTGAAAGCAGCGATTGCTTTGGATCCGGGTTATGCCGAGGCACAGAACAACCTGGGTGTGCTGTACGGACAGGAAGGAAAAAGCAAAGAAGCAGAAGAACTGTTTCGTCAGGCGACAGAAAATAATCCGCAATACGCGCAGGCATTCATAAATCTCGGACTTACGTTGGCGGGCGAATCGCATTTTCCCGAAGCAGAACAGGCCGTGCGCAGCGCGCTCAAGGTCAATGCCAACGATTCTCAGGCTTTGACTGTGCTGGCAATGGTCCTGACGCGCATGAAGCGGACTGAAGAGGGAATCACCTACTTTCAGAAAGTTCTCCAGCAGGATCCCAAGTCCCTGAGTGCACATTTGAACCTGGGAATTGCGTATGCCGACGAATTCAATTTGGAAGGCGCTCTGGCAGAGTTCTCCGAAGCCGTGAACCTCGATCCGAATTCCGCGCCCGCTCACTACAACAAGGGACGGGTTCTTCTCGATCTCCGGCGCGACCAGGATGCGAAGCCTGAACTTGAAACTGCGGTGCATCTCGATCCACAGTATGCAGAGCCCTGGTACCTGCTCGGACTTATCGAAAAGGGGGCCGGAAATGCCGCAGCTGCTGTCCAGGCGCTGCAGAAGTCGGCGGAGCTGGACCCGAAAAATCCCGATACGCTCTTCGTCCTGGGTCAAGAGCTTCTGCGCAGCGGCGATCGGGCTGGCGCCGTTGCGCAATGGCGGAAGGTTATTGAGATCAATCCGGAGCACAGTCAAGCTCTCTACAATCTATTCCGCCAGTTGGACCAATCTGATCCTCAAGAGGCCAGGCAGTTTCAATCTCGGTTTGAAGCTTTGCAGGCCCAAAACCAAATCATGGATCGGGCTCAGACACTGGGGAACTTCGCATTGGCATCCGCGGCAGCGCACGATTGGCCACAAGCTATCTCACAATTGAAAGAAGGGATCCAGGTCTGCGGCAGTTGCACGGCGCTCGGCCAATTACACAAGGACCTTGGACTCATCTACCTGCATTCGGGCGACACAAAGGACGGGCTTCAGGAGCTGCTCGAAGCCAAAAAGCTTACGCCCGCGGATCCGGACGTCGAAAAAGCCATTCGCATCGCGCAGGGTGCTCAAAGGTGAAGTGTTGTACAGTGTAGAGCCATGTTTAGGCGGCTCTGCGTCATAGCGATTCTGCTCTGGTCGTTGACTTATCTAGTCGCGCAAGACATCGATTCAGTCCCAGCCGTTCAAAAGCGCAATTTCGCCAATTTGGCCGATCAGATAACTGATGAAGCGGAGCGGTCTGCGTTCTTGCAGCTTTTTAAACCAGCTTCACCGGGAGAGATGCGTGCGCGTGCCGAAGCCTTCCTCACCCGGTTTCCACGATCGGCATTTCTGGCTCAAGCGTATGAAGTTGCAGCGCGTGGTTGCTTCGATCTCGGGGATTACGACCAGGGCCTGAAGTACGCGGGGCAATCTTTAGTGTTGCTTCCCGAGGATCCATTGTTGCTGGTTCCGGTTGCGGACGTAGAAGCGCGTCAAAATCTGAATTCAGCGGCTATCGAACATGCGAACGAAGCGCTCGAATATCTCGATCGTTTCGCTGGGCCCGCGTCGGTTCGCGAAGAAGACTGGCCGAAGGTGAAGCGGCAGCTTCAGGCAACGGCGAGTTTTGCGAAGGGCCGCGCGCTGTTGCAAGATGCGGTCGCGCAGCCGGCAGGCGAGCTACGCAGGCAGTTGCTGAAAGACTCAGAGGCGTCTTTACTCGACGCACAGCGGTCGAACAATCAGAACCTCGAGATTGCGTATGTGCTGGGCTTTGGCCGCAGCATATCGTGGCGGCGGGGAACTCGCCCCCAAGGCGCTAAAAAGTCTTGAGGCAATACATCGTCTCCTTTACCCAAATTCGACTATTTCGTTCGACACGTTCTTGCAACAAACGGTGGCCAGGTGGAACACGGGAGCCCTGAAGTCCAGCGAAGCCCCGAAGAACAAAACTCAGGCCGCACCAACAGCGTCCGCGTACTTCGGTTCCGAGTCCTGCCGTGGCTGCCATTCCGAAATTTATCAGCGATGGTCAGAAAGCGGCATGTCGAAGATGTTTCGCCCTTACGCTCCGCAAAACATCCTGGGCGATTTCACGAAAAACAATGAGTTTTACCTCGGCGACGAGGCAGGCTATCAAGACGGAAAGTTCGATCTAAAGCGTGGCCGAGAGCGCCGAGCGTTCGCCAGACTGGTCGTCAAAGACAACCACCACTATTTCGACATCCTGCAGTCTGACGGCAAGTGGCACTCATATCCCGTTGATTACACCATAGGAGCAAAATTTGAGCAGGCGTACGCCACGAAACTTCCGAACGGTGAAGTTCACGTATTTCCAATCCAATACAACATGCTGCACAAGCAATGGGTAAATTTCTGGAAGGTCATAGACGGCCCGGGGAGTGAACGTGCCGACCCGCAGACCTGGGAAAAACTCGATGCCTCGACCAGCTATCAAGCAATTTGCGCCGTCTGCCATGCCAGCCAGTTACGGAACGTTAACAGCGGCGGTTTCGACATCAATCATGTCGAGTTCAGGGAGCCCGGCATCAATTGTGAGATGTGTCATGGTCCCTCGGGTGGTCACGTCTTGGAAATGAGCGAGCACGACTACCATCCGAAGGAACCGCTAGATCCACCGGTAAATTTTCACAAAATCGACAGCCGAAAATTCGTGGCGATCTGCGCGCAATGCCACATGCAATCGGCAATCCGTGATCCTGGGCCAGATGGCGAATTGAACTATGTTTCGTCTGCAGAGTTTTTCGGGAGCCGTTTGCGCCAACCTTTCGGCGAGTTCTCGCGAAAGGGTTTTTACAAAGACGGCCGCTTTCGGCAAACAACCTTCATAGTTGAAGCGCTGGAACGCTCGCAATGTTTCAAGAAAGGCGAGGTAAGCTGTGGGACCTGCCATGATCCGCACAGCCGCGACTCCGCTTCGAATCCAACGTCGCTAAAATTCCGGGATAAACCTGACCTGATGTGCACCGGTTGTCATACTCAGTTCAAGGATATGGTTGCCCTCAGCCAGCATTCTCACCACGCGGCGGAGTCAGAAGCCAGCCGATGCGTTTCCTGCCACATGCCTCGCATCATGGACGCTTTGCTGTTCCGGGCGCGCTATCACCAGATTGACGACATCCCCAATGCTGAAATGACGAAGCGGTTTGGCCAGGAGGAAAGCCCGAACGCTTGCCTGTTGTGCCACAACGACAACAACGCGGATTGGGCCGAGCGGCGACTATCCGCGTGGAAGCTCAATCGGGCGAGCACGCCGCGAAACCAGTCCAAACTGCTCAACAATCCAACCCAACGTTGAATTAGGTGGTCATCAATGCAATCGTCGTCACATTCGAGTCCGGCATTTGCGGCGGCAATTCCAGCGTGAGCGCCTGTTCGGTTTGCGAGAACTTCGCTATCTGCCCTGTTGCTAGGACGCGTGCGGAAATCACTCTCGGTTTGATTCCGCTCACTTCCAGTGCTCCGGATGGCCAGTCGAAGACGTGAACGAAAATCTTGTTATCTTTTGCGGTCGTCCGAATCGAAGGCATTCCTTGCACCGGCCCATAACTGGTGCCGTAAATCGAATCACCGTTGATGGAGAGCCAATCGCCCATCGCGCGCAGCCTTTCCTGGAACTCTGGCTGGATGGTCCCGTCGGGTCGTGGCCCAACGTTCAGCAGGAAATTTCCCCCACGGCTCGCCACTTCGACCAGACCTCGAATTAGAAACTGTGTCGATTTGAAGTCCCGATCGTTTGCGTTGTATGCCCATTGATTGTTGATGGTCATGCAGGTTTCCCACAGCTGGAAATCCTCGGATCTGGGTACCGTAGACTTGAGTTTTTCGTTGACGGTCGTATCAATCGCATTGAACCGGATGCCCTTGGTCGGAATTCCCGTGGGGATAAATTGTTCCGGCGTTACGTAGTCTGCAGGAACGCCGATGCGATCATTCACCAACGTTGCCGGTTGCAGGTGGTGAATTAATTCCAGGAACCTTGTGCCGTCGTATTTCTGCTGATCGTGCAGCCCATCGAACCAGATCAGAACTACGGGTCCGTATCTCGTAAGCAATTCCGTCAACTGTAGTCGCATGTAATCGAGATAGAGGGGCCACTCCGGCCGCATCGGCTCACCGTTCCAATTCGCTGATGTCGGCTTCGAGGTGTCACGAAAAGCGGGATGATGCATATCGGGCGGGGAGTAGTAAAAGCCGAGCGGCATGCCTGCCTCTTTGCACGCTGACGAGAGTTGCTGCACGATGTCCTTTCCGTATGGAGTGTTCGTGATTTTGTAATCGGTGTACTCGCTGTCGAACATGCAGAATCCGTCGTGATGTTTGGTTGTGAAGACCATGTATTGCTGTCCCGCGGAGCGGGCCAATTCCACAAATGCGCGAGCATCAAATTTCTCCGGGTTGAAGCGTTTTCGCAACTCCACGTATTCCGCCTCAGTAATGCCGCCAGGCTTCGGCCTCATGATCGGCCACGAGGCCTCGACGCTGGCGAGTGAGTAAGGACCCCAATGAATGAACATGCCGAACTTGGCGTTGCGGTACCACGCGGTGCGCTCGTCGGAAAATATGGACGAAAACGCAGCCGTCGGCAGCAGCGGCAACGAGCCTGCCAGGGCGGCGACTTTGAGGAAGGCCCGTCGGCTGGTGGTGAACTGGAGTTCATTCTGTGCGAAATTTTCGTAAAGTCGACTTGTCACGTGGCTTCTCCCTGTTTTTTTCACGAATACTTGGCAAAAGGCGCGGTCAAATAATATCAGCCTACATTTAAGCGCTCAAAACATCAATTTGACTGTACAAAAACGAGGGCTATAGTATCACTTCTCATCATCTGAGCACTCATTCTTAATTCAGCAGAGTCGGAGAAGCGTTTTGTGCGCCATCCTCTTTGATATGGGTGAAATTCGTCTAAATCTCGAGGGGCGGAAAGACCGTTATGTCTGGTGACCTTGCAGAGAAAGTGATCATCGTCACGGGTGGAGCTGACGGCATCGGCCGCGAGTGTGCTCTTGCGTATGCTCGCGAAAAGGGGACGGTGGTGATTGTCGACAGGAACCTCAACGCCGCCCAAAAGACTGCAGCCGAATTGGGTTCGCGAAGCCTGGCGCTGCAGGCTGATGTGTCCGATGGCGAAGCAGTCAAGGCAGCGGTTGACCACACGTTGAAAACCTTTGGTCGAATTGATGCCGTTCACAATAACGCCGGCATTGCCAGCCCATCAAAACCCCTCCACGAAACTTCCGAAGAGGAATGGGACAACTTGCAGCGGATTAATTTGAAATCGGTTTATTGGACCACGCGCTACGCTTTCAACGCTCTTCGCGAAAATAAAGGAACGATTCTTAACACCGCGAGCATGGTCGGATTGATCGGCCAGCAGGACCATGCCGCCTACGTCGCAACCAAAGGAGCGATGATTTCACTCACCAAGGCGATGGCTGCAGACTATGCGTGCTATGCCATTCGCGTGAATGCCATCTGTCCCGCTGGGGTGTGGACGCCGATGCTGGAACAGTGGTGTGCGGAGCAAAAGGATCCAGGAAGCATTCGCAAGTATCTTGACGACATTCATCCGCTCGGATACTGCCCTCGCGGCGATGTGATCGCCGACGCTGCCGTATTTCTCTTATCGGACAAGGCGCGTTTTATCACTGGCTGTATTCTTCCCGTGAGTGGCGGGGCCGAACTTGGATATCGTCGGTAGCGCGTTCTCACGCGCTTCTTTGGGCTATCGCGAGAACGCCCAGTGCGACAAGAACAATCAACATACCTAAAGCAAGCAAACGCTTAGTTGCGCTGGAGACATCGTCCCACTCGCCGGTCAAGAGTCCCGCGGTGTTGCTGGTCACGATGATCATGCCCATGAGCAAGGGCCAACCAATCACCACCCCTAGCGCGCCCATCCGCGTAATGCCGACGGCGTAAAGCGACTGTCCTCCAAACCAGAAGAGTCCCATGAGCGCGCCGCAAAGCCAGCCGGTGGCTGCGCCCTCTCCTATGAATTTTGAGAAGCTTCCATTCTTGCGCAAAAGATATCCGCAATAGATCAGATTCGCGATGAAGCCCCCGAAGACGGCCAACGCCGTAACTGCGTCTGAGCTCCACATTGTGCTGGCGCCTAGAGACCGCGCGCGATCTACAACTTCGCCGCCGAACGCATACGCAAAATTCAGCGCCGACGAGAACAGCCCCGACAGGCAACACACAATGAATCCCGCAAGAAACGATTGGCGATTCGGAGATTCTCCCCGTGCGCGGGTCGCATCGCGCATCATTCCCGCGCGCGCGCACACTGCGATTCCCGCAAGCATGATCACGGTGCCAACGAGATAGGTGTGGCCTTGAGATGTGTGCAATTGCTGAGGAGTGAGAATGAGTAACGGGATCAACGATCCCACAGATGCTGCCAATCCGAGGATGATCGCCATGCCAAGACCGATCCCGAGAAGACGCATTCCTAAGCCGGCCAGCGCCGATCCAATTCCCCAACAAAGTCCAAAGCCCGCGATGCGAATGAGCACACCGGTTGGAGTAAGTGAATACACTTGAGTTGCCTGTGGGACGGTTGCAGCTGTAAGAAACCAGGGCAGAACCACCATCCCAGCCAAACTGTAAGTCAGCCAGATGTGTTCGTAGTTCCAGCGCCTGGCATACTTCATCGGAACAGCGAAAAGGCCCTGCAACACGCCAGCAAGTACGACCGCAGCCAATCCGATCCAGATTGCGAATGACATAGCGCCTCAACTTTCGCGACAAGAAGGTTCTACTGTGCCCAGACTTCCGACGCCGAATGGAGAAATGAATTCGTAACATGAATCAGCGTCTGTTCGGCAAGATGAGGACTACCAGAGGAAATTCTTGCCGCGAAAATCTCTTCTCTCAGCCGCTGGGCAACGTTCTCCTTCAATAGCCCACGCGGGTTGGCGGCATTGTGGTTAAGGTCACCGTGCACAGGTCTGGTACTGTACCACGACGATCAAATCGAGCGGAAAAACCACGCGCTGCAACAAAGGATTTTTCTTCTCGGTGCGATCTTCTGTGCCGGAAGTGAAGCTCGAACTTGACATGTCGGAGTAGAATCCTTTTTCTGCGCGGGTACACCGCTTGCGTATCAATCTGCTGCTGAGAGGCGGGCAAAATGATCACCACATCGAGACGTGAGTACTTGAAGCTACTGGCGGCCGCAACGGGACTCGCCGCAGCTCCGCCCCTAGCCATGGCACGGGAAGCCAATGCGAGCAAGCCGGCAGCGCAACTCGGTCCTCCGCCCGATCACGAACGCCGCATGCGCTGGTGGCATGAAGCCAAGTTCGGCATGTTCATCCACTGGGGACTGTACAGTGTCATCGGCCGCCACGAATGGGCGATGGAGGTGGAAGGTATACCCATCCCGCAATACGAAATATTGGCAAAGCACTTCAATCCCAAGCCGAACGCGGCGAGCGATTGGGCCCGCCTGGCGAAGCAAGCCGGACAGAAGTACATGGTGATGACGACGAAGCATCATGAGGGCTTCTGCAATTTCGATACGAAACTCACCGACTACTGCGCGCCAAAGCAGGCGGCTAGTCGCGACTTGGAAGCCGCGCGCGCCGAGGGGCTGCGGGTTGGATTTTATTATTCGCTGATGGATTGGCACCATCCCGACGGGGCGCGGTGCGCGACCGATGAAGCCTCGCGGCAGCGGTTCGTCGCCTACACGCACGGTCTGATTCGCGAACTCATGACCAACTACGGGAAGATCGACATCCTGTGGTACGACGTGGATTGGCCGCTGACAGCTGAGCAGTGGGAATCGCAAAAGATGAACGACGTGGTGTTTCAGCTTCAGCCTGATATCATTGTGAATAACCGCAACGGATTACCTGGAGATTTTTCCACGCCCGAGCAGGAGATCCGTGCGGCCGATAAAGGTCGCGCATGGGAAACGTGTATGACACTCAACGACAGTTGGGGATATCACAAGTCCGACGACAGCTGGAAAACAGCGAAAACGATCGTCCATAATCTGATCACTTGCGCCCGTGGCGGTGGCAACTACTTGCTGAATATCGGTCCCAAACCCGACGGCTCAATACCACAAGAATCGGTTGACATCCTGCAGGCGGTAGGGAAGTGGACTTCACAGAACGGAGCCGCCATTTACGGAACCGAACGCAACGATTTCGACTGGCACGTTTATGCCAACTTTACACAGCGGGGCAATACGGCTTACGCGCATGTCAACTACTGGCCTGGTAATACCCCGGCAGAGCAGTGGCTGAGTTTTTATCAACCGCCTTCAGTAATCTCATTCGGCGGTTGGAGGACAGAAGTGAAATCCGTGCGCCTTCTGGTTGGAGACAAGCCGCTGGCGTTCACACAGGACGATCTCTCGCTCCGCATAACTGGTCTTCCGGCAACCGCCCCCAACCAGCCCGCTACGGTGATTGCCATCGAATGCGACGGCGAGCCCGAGATGAGTCACCAGTACGTGAGAAAAACCCGGCCACGTTTCAAGGTTGGTGTCAGTTAGACCAACACGTCCTCGTCGACGTCTGAATGCTAACGAGCAGGCTCTTTGACAGTGAGAATCTGGTCTGCAGCTACTGATTCTAGACGCTGCACAATTCCGCCCGGCCAGGTGATCTCGATCAGTTTAACTTTCTTCGCAGGTCCCAAGCCAAAGTGCGCGCGCTTGTCGCTGGCCGAAATGTAACTTCCCGCCGTGCTCACAAACCGCGTTTGGTTGGCGGATTCGGTCAGCAGACGGATCTTGGCCCCGATTGCATCGCGGTTGCTTGAGGCGCCGACAAGGTTCAACGTGAGCCAGTGATTTCCATTGCTGCCCCCATTTCGCAGAATAATTGCATTCCCGTCATTGCAGTTGATCGCGATATCCACGAAGCCGTCGTTGTCTAAGTCGCCAAATGCGGCACCTCGCGCGGCGGTCGGCATGGTAAAAATCCCTCCACCTTCGGGCGAGACGTTTGAGAACCGCCCTTGGTTGTTCCTCAGCAACAGGGGCGGTTCGAGGTAGTGAAGTGTCGGCTCGGTGAGTTCAATGTTATCCATCACGTGTCCCTGGGCAACGAATAGATCGAGCCAGCCGTCGTTGTCGTAGTCAATCCATTTCGTTCCCCAACCGGAATGCGACATGGTCACGGCGCCCAAGCCGGCCGAATCGGTGACATCGTCGAACGTACCTTTGTTGTTTTGAAAAAGTTTGTACTTCTGGTTGGCGAGAGCATTCACGATCACCGAAGGCCACCCGGCGTTTTTGTAGTCGCCAAAGTCAGCGCCCATGCCTGCGAACGCGCGCCCGTTCTGGTCGTACGCCAGTCCCGACGGCAATGCTACTTCCGTGAAAGTCCCGTCGTGGTTGTTGCGGAAGAGTTGTTCCGCGACCGAGTCATTGGCGACGAAGATGTCGGGCCAGCCGTCGTTATCGAAATCGTCGATTGCGATGCCAAGACCTTTTCCCGGCGAACTAAAGATACCGCATTTTTTGGAAACGTCCGTGAAAGTCCCGTCGCCATTGTTGTGAAAGACGAGATGAGTGATTGGCTCGAATTGGTCCGGATGACAATATGCGCGATAACCCGGCCGGTGTTGCCCACAATAAACATCCAACGAAGCACGCTCCAGTGCACCATCCGCTACCGCCGACGCCTGCCTTTGCAGTGACATCGGTGAAAGTTCCATCGCCGTTGTTGTGATAAAGAATATTTCCGCCGAGATTGGTCACCAGTAGATCTACGTTGCCGTCGTTGTCGTAATCGCCGGTCGCCACTCCCATGCCATACAGTCGCCCTTGCAGGCCGGCCTTCTCCGTGACATCGGTAAACGTGCCGTCGCGATTGTTGTGGTAAAGCCGGTTCCAGTAACGTGGATCAGACTTATCGGGAGACGCGCTGTGGGGCATGGGGTCCTGAAGGCGGGCACCATTCACGAAAAACAAGTCAAGGCAGCCGTCATTGTCGTAGTCAAACATGGCCACGCCTGCGCCCATCGATTCTGGAAGATACTTCTGGCTGGTTCGACTAGTTTCGTGTTTGAAGCGAATACCAGACTTTATGGTCACGTCTTCGAAGACGGGTTGCAGTGCAGGCTGCGCAAGAGTGGCGCCAAAGATTCTTGCGACGGGAACTGCTGCTAGTGAGTTCAGTAAAAACGAGCGGCGATTGATCTTCGAAGGCAAGCTATCGCTGTTCTCCGCGAACTGGAGCAGGCGTATCGCGGGTCAGGTCTGCATATTTCTTGGCGAGTTCGGTATTTCCCAAGCGCGTATACACCTGAGTTAGCAGGCTGTAGAGTTGCAAATCGATGATTCCTCCCGTTTGCGTACAAGCTGCCGCTCTTTCAGCATCGGAACGCGCTTGCTCGTAGTTTTGCATTCGCAGATCGACCCTCGCGCGCTCGTACCATACGGCCCGTATTTCAGGCGTCGACTCGACAGCGCGATCAAGGTGGCGTTTACTACCGCTCAAGTCGTTGCGCTTCGCGAGAAACCGGCCATAGTTGTAATCAAGAAAAGCGTCGTGAAAGCGGCCGGGCTGATTCACCTGCAGGCCTTTTTGATAGGCGTGATCTGCGTCGTTCAGATCTCCTGAAGGCTCAAGGTTCAGAGCCAGATAGTCCCACGCTTTCGCGTCCCTTGGATTCAACGCCGTGGCTTTGCGAAAATGTTCGGCTGCCTGGCCAGCCTCTTTTGCCTTATCGTAAATCGCGCCCAGTTGGAATTGCGCCTCGGGATCATCCGGATCAATCTGAATCGCTTTGTCCAGCAGCGATTGCGCCGCAGAAGATTCTCCTTTCATGACCAGAATCTGCCCTCTTAGAGCCAAAGCCACTGGATCATCTGGATTCTTGTCCACGGCTGCTGCCGAGAGAGCATCTGCGCGCACGTAATCACGCTGCTCGAGAAAAAACCGCCCAAAGTAAGCCAGACCGCGCGAGTCATTTGGATCGATGTCCGTGTAGCGATAGAAGAGATCGGCCGCCTCGTTGAAGCTTCCTTTTGCCTGCGCGAGCCTTGCCTGCTGGAGCATAAGCTCGGGACAGTCAGGATTCGAGACGCTTACGGCACGCAGCGCATTTTCGGCGGAATCAGGAGTATTGAGGGCCAGGGCTTTTGACCCCTGCGCAAGCTGCGCTTCCGCGCCCGAACACGGCCCAGCGAACGCGAGCCAAGTCGCGCACGCGGCGAACAGCAGTGATAAAAGCGCAGTTCTCATCGCTTTACTGTTCGGTCACGGTTAGAATCTGGCCTGCTTTCACGTTGTGCAGCACCTGCACAGTGCCGCTCGGCCATTTCAATTCGATTTCCTTGATAACGGTGTCTCCTCCGAGTCCGAAATGGACCCGCGGATCATTCGAACTCGCATAGCTTCCCGCCGTCGTCACGTGGTTATACTGCACCAGGCCCGATGCTGTTGTGAGTTTGATTCGCGTTCCGATGCCATCTCGGTTGCTTTTCACTCCAACTGTCTTAATCAGAATCCAGTGGTTCCCGCCAGTCGAAGTGTTGTACAGCAACTCGGCCTGACTCCCAATTGCTGAAACGACAACGTCAATCTTGCCGTCATTGTTCAGGTCACCGAACGCACACCCGCGATGGGCCGCACGAATCTGCATGGCAGTTCCGGCATCGGCGCTCACATCTTGAAAAGTTCCGTTATGCATGTTGCGAAAAACGGCGTTCGGTTGCCGATACCGTTGCTCTTTGCCCAAATCGGCGTTTTCATTTACGTGTGAGTTCGCCGTGAACAAGTCTTTGTAGCCGTCATTGTCGAAGTCCTGAATGCCCGCGCCCCAGCCGCTCATCTTAAAACTGCGGAATCCAATGCCGGATTTGTAACTCTCATAGCTGAACAATCCATTGCCCTCGTTGCGGAACAGTGGAAAGGTCTCTCCGCCAAGAGCGGTGACGATGAGGCTGGGCTTGCCATCGTTGTTCCAATCGCGAAAGTCCACACCCATGCTTGAAACCGGCACTCCGTTATCCGTGTAGGCCACGAACGATTCGTTTCTGTCATTGTCATTGGCTACGAAGATGTCTATCCAGCCGTCGTCGTCATAGTCTGCGATGGCAACACCCATTCCCTTGCCAACGTGTGGTGAGATCCCCATCGCTTCTGAGACGTCGGTAAACGTGCCATCGCCATTGTTGTGATAGAGAATGTTCGGCTCGCCCTTAAACAGAGTTGGGGAGCAGGAAACCCGCTTGCCCGGAGGCCCGCAGACGCGTGAGTTTGCGAAAGACCAGTCGAGGTAGTTGGTCACGAACAAATCGAGTTTGCCGTCGTTGTCATAGTCCAGCCATGCCGCGGAGATTCCCCAGAGCTTTTTCCCACTCGAGGAAACGCCGCTGACGTTTGCTTTCGCGGTCACATCGGTGAACGTGCCGTCGCCATTGTTGTGATAGAGAAAGTTGCGGTCGAAACCGGTGACGTAGAGGTCCGCAAATCCATCATTGTCGTAGTCGGCTGCGGCGGCGCC
>WNFD01001000.1_pt1 | contig 28196 bp, 28 predicted proteins | sample 5400491 | NCBI WGS metagenome assembly WNFD01 (sample SAMN13153343, study PRJNA577476) | soil metagenome | isolation source: 120 cm saprolite under Douglas fir tree site 2 hole 2 replicate 2 | place: USA:California | collected 2015-04-18
CGAAATGTGGTCACGGAATATGTATAGAGCCTTTTCACCCGGGGGGATGGTCGCGGGGCGTGAAAATCGGGGTCTGTGCGGGTGGTCGCTGGCTGGGGTCGCTGCCGCGCGGTGGTGGCGGCGGGGCGGCGGGACTGGCGTGCGGCGTGGGAGGGCTGGGGGCGGGCTGCCCGTGACGCCGGCTGACTGTGGGACGCGAGCCCGTTATAGAGCCTGGCGCCGGGGCCTTGACCTATGAGTCGCTTCCTGTTGCCTTGAGCACGCCGGTCAGTATTTCGGCTTTCCTGACCGAGGCCCCCGGGCAGCCCGCTGGTTACCCATCGGGACAAGCATAGGAGGCCGCGGTGAGCAAGCCGCAGGTGATCGAGGATGAGGAACACGAGCGGATCTGGGAGCGGGCAGCCGCGGCCGGCGTGGCGAAGGCGTCGGGGATGGTGTGCACCCGGGTGCCGCACCGTCGCGGCCCGGGTCCCGGCGCAGCACTGCCTGGACCGTGCAGGCCACCATGAGCGCGGTCCGGGAGCTGGCCCGCACGCTGGTGAGGGAGGGGATCGAGATGGTGACCCCCGAGTCGGCCTCCGATTACTGGCGGATCTGGTACTACGTGCTGGAGGCGGCGGGGCTGGCGGTGCAGCTGGTCAATGCCAGCCAGGCCAGGAACCTGCCCGGCCGGCCCAGGACGGACAGGCTGGACGCGATGTGGCTGGCCCGGCTGACGGAGAAGGGGCTGCTACGGCCGTCGTTCGTGCCGCCGCCGGAGATCCGGGAGCTGCGGGACTACACCCGGGCGCGCACTCACCTGACCCAGGACCGGACCCGGTGCTGGCAGCGGCTGGAAAAACTGCTGGAAGGCGCCCTGATCAAGGTGTCGTCGGTGGCCAGCAAGCTGACCACGGTCTCGGCGCGGGACATGATCGAGGCGATGATCCGCGGGGAACGCGGCCCGCAGGTTCTCGCCGCCCTGGCCCGCGGCCGGATGAAGGCCAGGCACGGCGCCCTCGCCGAGGCGCTGGCCGGCATGTCCGGTGACCACCACGGCGAGCTGGCCCGGATGCTGCTGGACCAGATCGATTTCCCGGGCGCCCGGATCGCCCGGCTCACCACCCGGATCACCGGGCTGACCGCCGCGATCCCCGCCGCCTGGGGCACCGGCGCCGACGGCAGCACCGGGCCCGGCGCCGGCACCGGGCCGGACGACCCGGTGCTGCCTGCCGTGCAGCGGCTGGATGAGATCCCTGGCATCAGCGCTGAGCTGGCCTGCTCCATCATCGCCGGGACGGGCCTGGATATGACCCGCTTCCCCGCCGCCGCCCACCTGGTGTCCTGGGCCGGGCTGTGCCCGCGCACCATCCAGTCCGGCCCGGGGAAACGCGCCGCCGGGACCGGGCAGGGCGACACCTGCCTGCGCTGCTACCTCGGCCAGGCCGCCAGCGGCGCCGCCCGGACCAGCACCTTCCTGGGCGAGCGCTTCGGCCGCATCGCCCGCCGCCGCGGCAGGGCCAGGGCCCAGGCCGCCATCGCCCGCTCTCTCCTGGTCATCATCTGGCACCTGCTCGCCGACCCCCAGGCCCGCTTCACCGACCCCGGCCCGGACTACTACGCCACCCGCACCGACAAGAACAGGAAAGCCCGCAGCCACATCCGCCAGCTGCAAGCACTCGGCTACACCGTCACCCTCACCCAGGCCGCCTGACCCCATACCGCCCCTGACCAGGCCCGACGCCGCACCGGCCCGGGTTCGCTGCCGCGCGCCCAGCTGGGGCGGGTGATTTTCCGGTCAGTCACCGGTGTCCGCGCCGCAGGCTCAGGCTCGCCCGCCGGTATTGAAGCCGGTACGCCGTGGGGGAAGGAACTCCCCGGCCATGCCCCGGCCTCGCGGCTACCATCGGCTGGGCTGAGCAGCGTACTCGTGCGACACTCAGAAGCGTGGAGAGAACCCGATGGGCCGCAAGCACCGCCGCCTCCTGCCGCCGGGCACCGGCCGGCGGGTTCGCGTGCTTCCGTCGGCCTTCGGACCAGGCAAGCCGCTGAAGATGATCTTCTGCGGGCATACAGGTCAATCAGCTTCGACATCGGCCCTGGCCATGAGGGCGGACGGCTTTAGGAGGGCCGCAGCTGGAACCGTGTCGTCATATTCGGTGTTGACACTGACCATAGTGACCCCGGCGGGGATCGCGAAGTGATCTTCCACGGTCAATGGAAGGGACAGCAATGAGCCGGGCTGACGCGGCACAGGAGATCGCCGCATACCTAGCTGGGCCGGCACCCGAGAACGCGGTTGCCGACCTTCGCGATCTTGGCGTGATCGGGTTCGCTAACGAGCTCCCCGGCATCACGCCCCAGACCATGCGGACCCTGATCGCCGGAGCGCGCCAGAAAGGCCGCAGCTGGGACGAGATTGGCCGCAGGCTCGACATGACGGCGGACGAAGCAGAACGCGTCTACTGCAAGCTGAGCGATCCCGGCGAGCATAGGACAGCAAGCTGGCGTCACGTCATTGCGACAGCCCTGGACGGGCTAACCGCCGCGATCGACGCCATCAGCGACGCCCTCAGCCGCGTGTCGGACGGGCTGGAACGCTCCCACCGCTGGTAACTGGCCTGGACTGAGACAATCACCGGTCACGCCGGCCTTCGGCTCGCCTAGGCCGACCGCGACCACCACCCGTCTGGTGCCGCCGGGGCCCGCCGCCGTCCAGCTGGTCATCCCAAGAGGAAATGAACACCGGCTGTCCTGCGTATTGGCCTTGCGTTCCCGAGCCGACGTTCCGGAACGCGCCTGCAAGTCGGCAAGCTTCAGTCCTGACGTCACGTTCCGTGATCATCTTGGACTACAGGCTGTGCGCCCTACCCGCCGCTATGGGCGGGCTGAGGGCGGCGGCGTGCTCACCATGGGCTCGGGAGCTGGGCTGACAGTGCTGCCCGCAGCCGCGGCGTACTGCGCCAGCAAGCATTTCGTAGATGGGTTCAGCGAAGCCCTGCGCGCTGATCTGGCCGGCACCGGGGTAGCCGTCACCCAGGTCTGCCCCGGCCCCGTGGACAGCGAGTTCGACCAGGTAGCCGGGACGACCGGGGGCATGAGCGGCGGACCGCCGCAGTTCCTGCGGATCAGCGCGGCCCGGTGCGCCCGCGAGGCGCTCGCCGGGTTCGACCGCGGAGCGGCACTGGTCTTTCCCGGCCGGGCCTACCGGATCGCGGTGCGGCTGCTCCCGCTGGCACCCCGGGGGCTGCAGCGCCGCCAGGCGGCCCAGTCCGCCGCACGATATCGCAGCCTTGCGGCCGGCGCAGCCGCAGAGCCCCGCTCAGGCGGCACTGATGCGCCGGAAGGGCGGGTGCGGCCATGAGAATCAGCCGTCTAGTGCTTACCGGGCAGCTGTCGGCACGACCCTCGGCACCGCAGGCGCCGACCTCAACCGCACGCACATGCTCAACCCCAGGTGGCCGCCCGCCCAGTTTACAGAGCCGCCGAGGGGGCACCGTTGCCGACTCGCAGCTGCTGGCACTGTGGCTGCTGCGGCGACCCGGCCGACAACCAGGCGAGCACGACCTGGCCGTGAAGACCGCCGCGCTGCTTCCCGCGACTACCCCCCACCTGCCGACGTGAGTACATCCAAGCCGCCCGGCAGAGGTACACGCCGCCCGACGGGGTGCTCAGCTCGGAGTGCTGTCCTACTGCTGTGCTACCATGTTTTCATGGCAGTACGGAAGAAGCGCTCGATCTCGATCCCCCCCGACCTTGACGCCGAGATCGCCGCGGCGGCCGCGCAGGCGGGAATGACATACAGCTCGTGGCTCGCGGCTACGGCACGGAAGGAATTCACGATCCGGGCCGGACTGGCCGCCGTCAGCCAGTTCGAGGATGAACATGGGGCATTCACCGCGGATGAACTGGCCGAAGCCAGCCAGTGGGCGGCCGGGGCAACCGAGCGGGCCAGCCGGAGCGGGGCCGGCGACCAGCGCCGGAGCGCCTGATGGGCGTTACCTACGACACCGGCGCGCTCATCGCGGCCGACCGCGGGGAACGCCGTCAGTGGGCCCGCCACCGGGCACTGCTGGCACGCAGGGAAGTACCGGTCGTCCCCGCACCTGTCGTCGCCCAGTCCTGGCGCGGCGGAAGCCGACAGGCTCTCATGGCCCGGCTGCTCACCGGATGCGACATCGAAGCCCTCGATGACCAGCAGGCCCGCTCCGTCGGCTCGCTCGCCGCCCGCGCCGCGACCACCGACATCGTGGACGCCTGCGTGGCCGAGGGAGCCATGCGCCGGCGCGACCTGATCGTCAGCTCCGACGCAGGCGATCTCCAGGCCATCGCCGCCGCTGTCAGCCGCCGCCTGGAGATCGACCCCCCGTAACCACAGTCTTCCCGCCGCTGACCCCGCGAGCTGCCGCACGGCCTGCGATGACCCAAGCCCGCCGGGCGGAACGACCAGCGGCAGAACCACGGGCCCGCTCCACCGCATCGCTGACACCAGGGGTGCAGCGGCAGTACACGGGCGAAGGTGCCGCAGAACACGCCGTTCCGGACCAAGCCGCGGCTCCTGCGGCTGATGATAGAGCGGGCGATCGCCGCGGGCGTCCCGTTTGCCTGGGTCACGGCCCAGCAACTACAAGATCACTAAGTAGGCCAGAGTGCCACCGCCAGGACAGACTGTCCCGGCGGAAACTCAGATGGCACCGGCACGCCAGCTGGATAGGCTCGGGCCGTGCCAGAGCTGCAGCGGCTGCATCCCGGCCATGCCTCGGCGGTCCTGGCCTTCGAGCTGGCGAACCGCTCATACTTCGCCGCCTTCGTCTCCGACCGCGGCGATGAGTTCTTCGACCAGTTCACCGGGCAGCACAGCGCCCTGCTGGCTGAGCAGGAGGCCGGCACCGGCGCCTACTACGTGCTCGTCGCCGAGGACGGCTCAGTCCTGGGCCGGTTCAACCTGATCTTCGCCGGGGACGGCACTGCGGAACTCGGCTACCGCGTCGCGCAGCACGTCGCCGGCCGCGGCCTGGCGACCGCGACCGTGCGGGAACTGTGTCGGCTGGCGGCGGCCCGGCACGGGCTGCGCGTGCTCAGGGCTGCCACCTCCCGCGAAAACGCCGCGTCCCAGAAGGTGCTGACCAAGGCCGGATTTGTCCCGGTCGGCCCGGCCGACCCGGCCCACCTCGGCGGTAAGCAAGGCACCTGGTACCAGCGTGACCTAGCCGCCGGCGACGCGACGCAGCAGCGTGCTGCGGCAGGGGACCAGGCTGGCGCCTGACTCGCCGCAACGGATCGGCCACCACCAGCGGCAGGCAGCCCGAAACCGGGCACGTAACAATCTACGATGGAAGATCGTCGGCGGCCACGGCGACCAGCTGGCGTCCGGCCGTGCGCCTGGCGCCGGCTGCGGCCGGACTCAAGGCTGGCTCGCTCAGGCGGGCCGTTCGCCGTGCTCGCCGCGGATCCGCGCCCTGGCGATGACTCTTCCACCCTCCGGCGGTCTTACTGGAGATGCCGTAGCGTCCAAGGACCCGGCCGCGGTGGCCAGAGTCGCAGAGCCATTAGGAGGACCTAGGATGCCAGAACACAGGATCGGGACCCGGGAGGAATGGCAGGCGGCGCGCCTCGAGCTCGAGCAGCTCGAGGCCGGGCAGGCTGAGCGCGCCGAGGAAATCAGGAGGAAGCGGCGCGAGCTTCCCTGGGTACCGGTGGAGAAGGAATACGCGTTCGACACCGAGGACGGCAAGAAGCAGCTCGCCGAGCTGTTCGAAGGCCGCTCGCAGCTTCTCGCCTACAACATCATGTTCGGCCCGGACTTTGAGACCGGAGCCTGCCCCGGGTGCACGAACCTCGCCGACGGGTTCGAAGGGCTGCTGCTTCACATGAACAAGCGAGATGTGACCCTGATCTGCTTCTCGCGCGCGCCGATCGGCCGGCTGGCGGCCTACAGGCAGCGGATGGGCTGGCAGTTCCCGTACGTGTCGACCTACGGCACCGACTTCCCGCTCGACTTCGGGCTTGCCCTCACCCAGGAGCAGGCCAGGCAGATCCCCGAGCTCCAGGAGATGGTGCAGAACCCGCCGGGCTGGCTCCAGTTCTGGGCCAGCCAGGTCGGCGCCCAGCTCACGGACGGCCTGCGCGAGAATCCCGGCTACATCGCGTTCGCGCGGGAGAGCGGAACTGTGTACCACACCTACACGGTCACGGCACCAGACCCGTTCGTCGCTCCCTACTTCAGCTTCCTGCTCGACCGGACGCCGAAGCCCCAGCCCGACGAGCCGCTCAACTACCGCAAGGACGAGTACCCCGACTGATCCGGTCCCGTCCAGAAGGAGTGTCGCCGCGTGTCCATGAGCGACAATCGAGCTGACCCCGTGGAGCGCGAGCACGTCCTGCCTGGCCAACCTGACGGTCATCGGGAGTGGATGATCACGTCGGCAAGCTCACGGCGGTTGGATCGGGGTGCTTCCCGCCGTGCGTGGCCGATGCGGAAAACAGCGACAGGAACGCTCACTCCGGCCTCGGCCGCGACGGCCGGCGCGGTCTCCGGCCTGTCCACCGCGATGGAGATCGGGTGATAGGCGAATCCGGCCGCGGTTATGGTCACCCAGCAGCGCAGCAGCCGCCGGCCGGCGTCCGCCAGCGTGGCAGGGGTCATGTCGGCCGCGCCGAGGACCGCGACTGCCTGGGCTCGGGCCAGGAGCCGGACGTCGCGGCTGGAATAGGCGAGCGCGAGGGGCGCCGGCAGCCGCCCGGCCCGCAGCGCAAGGCGCAGCGCGGCCCACTCGAACCGGGTGAGCGGCAGCCCTGCCGGGGTCATTCCGGCCGGGGCGCCCGGATCCGCGCTGATCCATCTGGCGAGATCGCCGACGAACCGGCGGTCCTTCCAGGACAGCGTGCTGGCCCTGGCGACCAGCCTGGATATCGTTCGCGGCGGCACGAGCGCGCAGCCGAGTTCCCGCAGCCCGGCGCGCAGCGCGTCAGGCAACGGGGTCTGGTCGTAGGGGTGCCGGTTCGTACGGCGAAGCGCGGCCGGGCCGGCGAGCGGATCCGCTGGCTCGCCAGGGCTGGCCTCGCGAAGCCGTACCGGGCCGACGAGCAGATCGCTGCCATGGCGCTCGAACCGTGGCAGGAACGATGAGCGCATGCCGTGCCGCTGGGCCGCCAGCTCCAGGGTCTCGAGGAACGCGCCGATCGCCAGGTAGGCATCGCGGTCGTCGGGGTCAAACGGCAGGTAGTCGAGGTGGTCGTAGTGCAGTTCGTAGCAGCCGCCGGGCAGGACCACGATCCGCCACGGCTGGGCATTGTGCGCGGAGGGGGCGCGTAGCGCCTCGGTGAGCACGATGCGGTGACCTGCGATCATAGGACATACCTCTTCTTGATCCGCTGGGGGCTTGCGGTGAAGGGCCCGCTGCCTGGCCTGTGCAGCCGCACCTGGATCTCTCCGCTATGGGCGTCTTCGGCGACCGCGGCACGGAAGTCCGCGCTGTTGGCGAGCAGCCTGGAGCGGATGGCGGCAGCCAGCCGGCTGCCGAGCCCCGGGTCGTAAGCTGCCGGATCGCGCCAGGTTTCTATGTGGACCACGGGGCGGGTGATCCCCGTGTGATCCTCGGCAAGGTCCATCGCGAATCCCGCGACCGTCTCGGAGTCGGGGGCCTCGCCCAGGCCCCACTCGACGTCCTCGGGATAGATGTTGGCGCCGTGAACCGACAGCGTGGAGTCGCTGCGTCCGTGCACGTAGAGCAGCGGCATTCGCAGGATCGGCGCCGCCGACCTGGAGCGGCTCGCGGTGACCGGGTCGAGCCCGAAGCCCCGGCAGATCTCGAGCATGCGATCGAAGGACAGCGATCCGCCCGCGTCATGCACGTTATAGCGGATGCGGGGGGAGAGCGTAGCCGCCCGGCAGACGGTGATCACCAGCTCGCCGTTGACCGTCTCGACGTAGTAGTCAGTGGGGTCGTACTGGAAGATCATCGGCAGTCGGCCCCGAGTGCCGAACAGCGCTTCGGCGAGCTCAGGGCAGGCAGCGGCCTGCTGGCGCAGCCAGACGGTGAGCGGGAGCTCGGACGCGATGCCGATGTCCAGGTCACTGGCGCCGTAGGCGGAGTAGACAGCGCGGAAGCTGCATTCGAGCCTGGCGCGCAGCGTCTCGCTCATGCCCTCGCCGCCGACGAAGCCGTAGAGCCGGTAGCGCGACAGGTCGCCGGCCTGTTCAAGCAGGGCTCGCAAGAACGGCGGATAGCCGGTGATGATGTAGGTGTAGCCGGGCCCGAGCAGATCCAGGACCGAGAGAATCTTGTCCGGCTCGGGGCCGGCCGATTTGACCAGGCCGATGCGGCCCAGCGCAAGCGAGACGTTGGTGCCCGTCGCCCAGGCCCCCATGGAGAACCCGTTGAGCGTGACGATCGGATTGCCGGCATCGGGCTCGCTGGCGAGCAGATGGCGCACGAGCAAGGCAAGTTTCCCGCGCACCTGCTCGAGTTCCGACGTAGAGCGCGCCCAGGTGTACGGCCTGCCTGAGGAGCCCGCCGATTCATCCAGCTCAACGCCGGTCGCCGGCAACGTGCCGTGGCGGCAGCGGGCGGCGAGCGGGTAGGCGTCGATGTAGGACCTCTTGTCGGTGACCGGCAGCGCCTGCAGCCATTCGGCTGCCCGTGCCCGGGGCGGGACTTCACCGACGAAGTCGGCGTATGCCGGGACGGTGGCGAGCGCCCTGCGCCCCGCCACGGCGGCGGCCTCAGCGGACAGATGCCCGGCCAGCCGCCCGGCACGGGCCGCCAGGCGGAACATGGGAAGATTTCGCTGGGCCACCGAGGTAACCATGCGCGCGGAAGCAAGACGGATCATGAACCCATCCTCAGCGCCATGCCGCCCGCTTCGCGTGAGCACGAATACTCATCCGTGCCGCTGGACTACTCAGGTCCCCCTTCCCGTTCCAGGCAAGGGTCCGTGATGCGCCGCTGAGAACACCGTCATGGGCGGCGTCCGCACCCGCGCCGACATTCCCCGTTACGCCGGGCTGGTACTACGGGGAATGCTCAGGACCGACGAGCTGATGACCTCCGCTCATCCCCTCACCGGCGTCAACGAGGCGATGGCCGCAGCCCGGTCACGGCGCGGGGTCCGGGCGATGATCCGCTTCTAGGGCCGGGCCGCGAACGCGGCCTGGACATCCTCGCGGCGGCTCGTCCACCAGTCCAGGAACCGCGACGCGGGCAGGAACAGGTGATCACAGGAAGAGTTCCCCCGGTCGTAGTGGAACACCAGGTGCCAGTAATCGCACATCCGCTTCCACCACAGCCGATCCACGGCGTCCGCAAGATCCTCCCCGCTGACCGGCACGACGGCCCGGTACCCGGACACGAACGCGGCCACCCGGCCAAGATCCAGGACCCCGCTGTCACAACCGAACAGCAGCGTCGCCGATCGCGCCACCTCCTCGCCGAACGGCCGCACGCTGACCCGGTCCCAGTCGATGACCCCCGCAACCTCCCCGTCCTGCCAGATCACGTTGAGATGCTGAAAATCGCCGTGGGTCCAGCCGGACGGCCCCGCGGGCACGTCGCCGTCAGGGCGCGACGACTCGTGCCTGCCCAGCAGGATCTTGCGCCGTTCCAGGCAGTCCGCCACCGCCAGGTCCCACCGCTGCCGGGAGCGGAGGCGGGCGATGTGCGCCAGGAACCGGTCCGCCTCGGCCAGGGCCACGGCGGGCTCGGGAACCCGCGACCGCAGGCTCGCGGGCCTGCCCGGCATCCCGGCGCCGGGCGCGAGGCGATTCAGGCTCTCATGGATCCTGCCCAGGACTGCACCAAGGCTCCTCGCCTGCCCGGGTACCAGCTCCGTACCATGCGGCTGGCAGCCGTCCACCCAGGGAAACAGGCAATAGCCACGGCCACCCGCCTCGGCCACCATGTCCCCGCCCGCAGTCACTACAGGCGAGCAGGCCGGGACACCGTCGCTGGCCAGCGCACGGACCACGGCCAGGTTCCTGCGGGCAGCAGGCAGCGGCACATCAATGATCTGCTTCAGGGCGAAGACGCCGCGGCCAGCGATGATCTGCCAGTTGCGGTTCATCAGGCCCTCAGCGAGGAACCGCACATCCGAGATCCCGCCCAGCCCGAACACATCCGCAAGAAGCGGAAGATCATCAGCGAGCGCGTTAGCCCCGGTGCTGGTTGCCTGCGCAGTCACGCCAGGCAGCGTACGCCGCTGCCTGGCGGTTAAGGCCACATCATCGCGGCGTGTCCTGAATACTCGGCGCCCGGAGTGTCACCATGGCAGGCTCCGGGCAGTGGGGGCGGCGTCACCACGCTCTCGTTCGGTAGAGATCTTGGTTTTTTGTTTGTTCAGGCACGATGGTGGTGGGTGCTGTCGACCGAGCGGCCCGGCGCATGCCCGAGGTGAAAAGGCTCATAGAACAGGTCGGCTGGTGCTGACGGAATGGCGGCCAAGGCTGGTTACGGCTGCTTGTCGTCCAGCGCGTAGCTGAGGTAACGCTCCGCGGATCGCCGTATTGCCGCGGCGCCGTCTGCGTGCACGATGCGTCCCCACCAGGCGCCGTAGACGCGGTCGAAGCGCAGCGGCTCGATCAGGGCCAGTGCACGGCGGATCGCGCGAGGGCGCTCCGGGATGTGGTTGGGGTAGCTGTACATGAAGCTGACCCAGCGGCGGTCGGGGACGACCGTGAAGATGTCGCCGGAGAACAGGGCGCCCGCGCCGTCCTGCGCGCCTGCCCAGTGCAGCACCTGGCCGCCATCGAAGTGCACCCCGGCGTTGACGAGCGTGAGGCCGTCGCCGATCTCCCGGGTGTCGCCGTCCCAGAAGGTGACCGCGCTGTCGGGTCTTGCGATCCACGCGCGGTCCCTGGCGTGAATGTAGACGGGGGCGTCGAACGCGTGCGCCCACTCGATCATCGAGCCGTAGAAGTGCGGGTGGCTGACCGCGATCGCGCTGATGCCGCCCAGGTCGCCGACGCGTGCGATCAGGTCGTTGTCGATGTAGGTGATCATGTCCCAGAGCACGTTCCCCCCGGGAGCGCGGAGCAGGAGGGCGCGCTGGCCGATCGCGGTCGGCGGGCTGGCGCCGATCCCGGTGACGCCGGGGCCTTCCTCCTGGATCCGGCCCTGGTGGCCGGCGGCCTGGAGTTCGTCGAGCGTCGTCCACCGCTGCCCGTCCCAGCCGACGTACTGACGCTCATCCAGGCAGATCGGGCAGTCCTCGGGCCGGCCGGCGTACTGAACGCCGCAGGTCCGGCAGATGGGAAAACCGAGTTCCATGTAGATCCTTGTAGCCAGTGGTGGCGGACAGGTGACCCGCTGTTCCCGCACGGATCTGTCGTGCCGCAAACTTACCGCGCAGCGTTCGCTGTGCCCCTGGCGAGTTTCCGCGCGATCGTCCCGGCGGGGAACAGCGGCTCCGGGTGGGCTGTTTGCCGGTGATGGCAGCTATCGAGGATGGGAGCAGGCTGAAATGACCGGGCACGCGCGTGATCACCTGGGGCGGATCGGGGTCTGGCGGAGCGCGAGCGAGGTGACGCCGGAACTGGCAGCTGACCTGGAGCGGCTCGGCTTCGGCGCGCTGTGGCTGGGCAGCTCACCAAGCGGCACACTTGTGCAGGCCGAGCAGCTGCTCGACGCGACGGCCACGCTCACCGTGGCCACCGGCATCGTGAACATGTGGCAGGACGACGCCCGCGAGGTCGCCGCGTCGTTCAAGCGCGTCGAGACCCGTCACCCGGGCCGGTTCCTGCTCGGCGTGGGCGCGGGCCACCGGGAGGCCACCCAGCGGTACGCCCGGCCCTACGAGACGCTCGCGGACTACGTCGACGTGCTCCTCGGCGAGGGCGTCCCCGCCGCGAGCCTCGTGCTGGCGGCGCTTGGCCCGAAGGTGCTGCGGCTGGCCGCGGAGCGCACCGCCGGCGCCCACCCCTACCTGGTCACGCCCGGGTACACCCGCCAGGCGCGCGCGATCCTCGGCCCCGGGCCGCTGCTGGCCCCCGAGCACAAGGTGGTGCTCGAGGCCGACCCGGAGCGTGCGCGCGCCATCGGCCGCCCGAAGGTGCAGCATCCCTACCTCGGACTGGTCAACTACACAAGCAACCTGCGCCGCCTGGGCTGGAGCGATGACGACCTGAGCGGAGGCGGCAGCGACGCGCTGATCGACGCGCTCGTCGCCCGCGGCAGCCCCGGCGAGATAGCCGCGAAGCTCACGCAGCACTTCGACGCCGGCGCCGACCACGTGTCCGTCCAGCTGCTCGCCGCACCCGGCGCCGACCCCGTGGACGCCTACCGGCAGCTCGCGCGGGCACTGGCGCTCTGACGCCGCGCGACCCGCGTGACGGTCTACGACATCGCTCCAGCCAGGAAGTGGTCGTCACACCTGTCCGGGGGACCGGCCGGCGCTCCACGGTGAGCGCATGCAGGACCGCGAGATCGTCGCGTCGATCGTGGCCGGCGAACCGGGCGGGCTGGCCGCCGCCTTCGATGACTATGCCCCGGCTCTCCACGTTTACTGCCGCGGCTTGCTCGGCGAGCCCTCCGATGCCGCCGATGCGGTCCAGGACACGTTCATCGTCGCGGCCGCCAAGCTCGGCGGCCTGCGTGATTCCGGCCGGCTCAGGCCATGGCTGTATGCCGTGGCCCGCAACGAGTGCCGCCGCCGGCTGCGTGCCCGCGCGTCTGCCGCCACGCTGGACGAGGCGGGCGACATGGCAGATGATGCGGGCGACGTCGGCGCGGGTGTGGAGCAGCGGGAGCTCCGCGACCTTGTGCGGGCGGCTCTCGGCGGCCTGAATCCCGGCGACCGGGAGATCATCGAGCTGAACCTGCGGCACGAGCTTGACGGCGCTGACCTCGCGGCCGCGCTCGGCGTGTCCCGCAACCAGGCACACGCGCTGGCCTCGCGGGCCCGTACCCAGTTCGAGGCCTCACTCGGCACCCTGCTCGTGGCCCGTTCGGGACAGCGGTCGTGTCCCGATCTCGCCGCCATCCTGGACGGCTGGGACGGGCAGCTGACCGTGCTCCTGCGCAAGCGGGTCAACCGCCATATCGAGAGCTGCGACGTCTGCGGTGAGCGCAAGCGCCATGAGCTCAGCCCGGCGATGCTGCTCGGCATGCTCCCGGTGATCATGCTCCCGCCCGGCCTGCGGCAGCAGCTACTCCGCCTGGTGGCCGACGACAGCCCCGCCGCGGCTGCCTACCGGGACCAGGTAGCACAGCGGGCGGAGCCGTTCGGCCGTTCCGGTTTCCCCGGCCCACTCGACCCGCCGCATCCGGTGCGAGGGCCGGGCAGCTACGCCCTGGCCATTGGGGCAGCGGTCGTGGCCCTCATGGTGCTCGGCGGCGGGTCCGTCTTCGCCGCGGACATGCTGCAGCACCATCAGCCTCGGCCGTCCGCCGCAAGCACGCCGCCCGCCGGGACGGGTACCACGCCCTTGGCATCCTCTCCCGGCCCAGTCCCAAGCACGCCGTCGGCGTCTCCGTCCACCGTAACCACCACGCCCGCCCCGCTGGCCAGCACCCAGCCGGCCCTGACGCCGCAAAGCCCGTCCCCCCACCCGTCCCCCAGTCCGTCGGCGTCGCACGCGCACTCGTCCCCGCCGCCCCCGTCCTCGCCGCCACCGTCTCCCGGGACCCTGACGGCGTCGCCGGCCATCGTGCGGCTGACGCAGCCGGCCACTGGCGGCCCGTGGACCGGAACGTTCACGCTGACCGCCCAGGGCGGGCCGGTCACGTTCAGCATCAAAGATCCGGCGCCCGCGGGAGACCTACAGGTGTCACCATCCACCGGCCCCATCGACACAGGCAAGGATGTCACGGTGCGTGTGACCGTGGTATCCGACGCCGGCCTCACTTTCCAGACGGACCTCACCGTGGATCCCGGCGGGCTGACCGTCACCATCGAGTACCCGCCAAAGGGCTAGCAGCCATCGGCGATCGCCGCCACGACGTTGTACGGCAGGTGCCTGGGATGGACGAGGAGCGCCCTGGCTACCTGGCGGATTGTCAGCCGCCGAGGCGTCAGCATGTCCTCGCTGTAGCGCCATGCGCCGCATTCATCGCCGGCAAAGCGCTCGCCAACGGCCCGGCGGAAGCGCCGCGCGTCCCCGCCGTCGCTCTTCCAGGTCGGCAGCCAGGCGCGCAGCTCGTCATCGCGCTCGAGCATGGTCCAGTCCATCAGCCGCTGCGCGATCTGGCCCGCCGCGTCGATGACGAACGCCAGCTCGCCAGGTTCCCTGATGCCGTGGACCCGCCCCTCGCTACCGCAGCCGTGATGGATGCTGGCCGAGCTGAAGCGTGCCCCGACCGCCAGCGCGGCTACCGCGTGACCCGCTTCGTGCCAGGCCGTCCCGACGGCTGCCTTCCTGGCGGGAGTGAAGGTGGGAAAGCACCCGCAGTCGTAGCGCTGCCTGATCCATTTGTCGTTCACGATGGACTCGTCGTCGTAGCGGATGACCCGGCTCAGCTCAGCCTGGATCCCGGCTAGGACGCGCTTCTCAGCAGGCTTCATAAGCCCTGAGGATGATCGCCGGTAGTTCCGTCGATGAGCTCGCGCACGATGTCCATGTGGCCGGCGTGCCGGGCGGTCTCCTCGATCATGTGAATGAGCACCCATCGCATCGACACGGTGTCGCCGAACCAGGCGGTGCCGACATCGTCGACCGCGAGCTCGCTGATCACCCGGTCGGCCGCGGCCCGGGCACGACCATAGAACTCCACGATGCCGGCGGTGGTCTCGTCCGGCTCCACGCGCAAGTCGGCATTCTCATCATCGGGATCAAACGGGAGCGGCTCGGTCTCACGTCCGAAGGTGTCGCAGAACCACCCGTATTCGACGGCCGCCAGGTGCTTCACCAGGCCAAGCAAGCTCGTCCCCGACGGGGTCATCGGCCGCCGCAGCTGTTCATCGTCGAGGCCGTCGAGCTTCCAGAGCACCACGTCGCGGTGCCGGTCGAGACTGACGTGCAGGCTCTCCTTCTCGCCGCCGGTGAAGGGCACTCGTCGCATCATGCCGGGGACCCTACCAGCCGAGCCCGTCAAGGCCGCGGCTCTAGCCGGTCGCTGGCTGTACCGTCGCGTCGTGACGGCATCGCGTTTCGTGGTACAGCTTCATGACGCCACGACGCTGCATTTCGACCTGCGGATCCAAGTCGGCGTGGTACTGCGCTCGTGGGCGGTGCCCAAGGGCCCGACGCTCGACCCCGGTGTCCGGCGGCTTGCGGTGCCGGTCGAGGACCATTCCCTGGCGGCGGGTGACTTCGAGGGCGTTCACGCGGGACAGTCGCGCGGCAGCGGCGCGGTGATCATCTGGGATGAGGGCCCCGCCGAGATCATGCGCGATGAGCCGGGCCATCTGTCTTTCGTCCTGCATGGCCGCAAGCTCAGCGGCCGCTTCGCCCTGACCCGCACCGGCGCGCATCGCTGGATTCTCGTCAAGGCCCGCGACGAGCACGCGCGGGCAGGCTCGGACATCGCCGCCGAGCGTCCCGCGAGCGTGCGCAGCGGCAAGACCTGGCAGGACCTGGAGAACGACCACGCCCACGACGGCGAGCACTGAGGAACGGCAAACCCCGCTAGCGCTCTTCGCGGCCCAGATCCAATGGCACGTCCTAGTGGTGCATTGCAGGGCCTTCTATGCCGAACGGGAGCGGGATGACAGCAACCGCCCGGTCCAGAGTCCGCGGCGGTTGCCGGCAGGATATCGGGGGACAGGGCGGGACCGGACGGCAGAGGAACTCGGCGGCGTTTAGGTTTGCCTAAACGTTTAGCTAGAGCTAACATGGGGTCCAGCGGGCGAGCCTACCGAGGGAGATCGCCGTGGTCCTACGACGTGGTGCGCGATCCGCCGGACGCGACGATCATGCGGGTGAGCAGGCTGATCTTGCCCGTGCGTTCGTCGACGAGGTGACCTGGTATATGCGCGAGCATAAGGTCTCGCGTGCCGACCTCGCCCAGTCTATGGGCGTCTCGGCCGGACGGGTGAGCCAGATTCTGTCGGGTGAGGAGAATCTCACGCTGCGTACCCTCTCCGGCGTGGTCGGCGCTCTCGGGGCCGAGTTCGAGGTCACCCTGCACCCGGTCGAGGGACAGGCAGATCCCGCCGGAGACCCCGCGTAGCCTTCCCCGTCACGGGTGCGACCGCTGCGACCCGGTCCGCTGGTCGTGCCGCGGTGCCTCGCGCGCGGGCCGCAGGTAGGGCTCCAGCCGGTGGAAGCCGGTGCTGTAGGCCGCGCCGAGCATGCGGCCCAGATCCCGCTCGGCGTCGTGACGGAGCAGGTCGCCCAGCCGGGTAAGGTCATCGAGGGTCCGGCGGTAACGGGCCTCCTGGGCCAGCCGCGACGCGTTCAGCGCGGCGACCACCTTGGCACGCCCGGCGCTGCCATCGATGAGCCGGACGACGTCCAGCCTCGTTTCGATGTTCCCCATCAGCGCGCGGATGCGGTACCGCCTGCGCTCCTCAGCTGATAGCCGCTCGTGCAGATAGTCGTGGTAAAAGCGGGCTGCCATGGTCAGCTCGTCGGTGTCCCAGGCCGGGTCGGCGTGTGCCTCGCACCAGTCCAGCCGGTCCTCGGCCATGCCCTCGTGCATCCTGGCGAGGAGCCAGGTGAGCCAGAACGTCGAAGCGTCACGGTAGAGATTACGGCGAGTTCCGCCGCCCTCACCACGTATATGCCCGAGCCAGAGCCCGCAGGGGGCGACGACGCCGAGGCTGACGAACACCGAGGGAAGGCGGTGGGCCACGGTGACCACGGCAAACGCGGCGCCGGTGGAGAGCGCGCCGGTGAGACCGATGACCGAGAGCCCCCACCACCGGCTGCGCGGGCCGAATGCCCGCCCGTTGCCTTCGCAGCGCAGCAGCAAAAAGAATGCCGCCGACACGCATGCCAGGACAAATGTCAGCCCCAGGCCTAAGGTTCCGCGGGGCATGCGGTGCCACCTCTCCGTGCCCGGCCCCATGGCCGGCCAGGCTCCCAAGACGAACATAACCGTGGCCCGGGCGTGAGCCAACTACGTTCTGCTTGCCCACCTCGTCCAGCTCCCGGTTGTGCAGTCTCGCGACCCGCAGCCGACGATTCCTGGGTACGTGCATCATCATGCGCCTTCTACCGTGCATATGCAAGAGCGAATTCACGAGCGAATGCACGTGCGATAACACTGGATCTTAGTTAGGTAACCAAACGTGACATCGTCGGGCACTGGCACGACCAGGTGGCGGCCGCCGGCCGCCGCAGCTTCCGGTCCGCCGCCCCGCCACCAGGCCGGGCCGCGGCTCGCCGACGCGTCAGGGGTCTACGGGCCGAGTTGGGATGTGGTCGGGTCGGTGCCGCCGAGGATGTTGGCGACGCAGCGGTAGGCGCGTGCCCCGCTGCTGAACGCGGCCTCGTCTGGCGGCAGCACCTCGATGTCCCACCCGCTCGCCGGGATCCGGCGTGCCCTGCCCTGCCGGGACCGGAGCAGCACCGGCACGGAGCACACCGCGCGCACGGCCGGGTCCGCCGCCACGATGTCCTGGTCGAAGGTCGCCGCGTCGGCGGGCAGGATCGCGATCGCGAACGTCTGCCAGACGTGCGGACCCGCGCAGGGCAGGCTGCGAGCGCTGGCGTCACCGGCGATCACCACCAGCCCGTTCCAGCATTCCGGGGCCGCCGGGCACCGCGCCGCGGCTGCCCGGACCGCCGCCGCCGGGCATCCGCGTGTCACCGTCAGGATCCCGAACACGCCGGGCACGGTCGCGCCGGCGCCTGCGTTGTGCGAGGAGGCAGCGCCAGGGGCGGCGCCGGTGCTGGCGCCATGCGGGAGAAGGCGCGCGCCGATGACCGCGGCGGCACCGATGATCATGACGAGGCCAGCGGCCAGGGCGACAGACCGCGTCACCGGCCGCCGGCGGTGCGTCGGCGGTGCGGCGTGACCCGCTCCGGGCCGCATGTCATCGGTGCCGGGTCCGGCCGGGCTTTCGTCCGGCAATGCGGCGTGACCTGCTCCGCGCCACATGTCATGAGTGCCTGGTCCGGCCGGGATTCCATGAGGGACTGGGTTTCCGGCGGGAAAGGCTTCTACCGGAACGCCGGAGGGAGCCGGATCGGCTGGCGCGGGTGCGGCGTGCCGGCCGTGGCGGGGGTAACCGGCTGGCGCGGATTCGGCGGGACTGCCTGATGGCGGGTCCGGCTGCCCGGAGGGGCTAGGCCAGGCCCTGGGCCCGGCTGGCGTGGAAGCCCGGGGGGCCTGCGGGCCGTCAGGCCGCGCGGCGAGGGCGTCCCGCAGCGCTGCCGCGCTCGGCGGCCGCGCCGCCGGATCGGCATCGAGGCTCCGGCGCAGGATCGCCATCAGCTCCGGCGGTGCGCCGGGAACATCATCGACCGGCTTGTCGTGCAGCATCATGATCGTTGCGAGGCTTGGCTGTCTCGTCCCGGCCGGAAAGCGCGGCGGCCGCCCGGCGAGCAGGGCGTACAGGGTGGCCGCGAGGGAATACACGTCCGCGGCGACGGTGGGTTCCTCGCACTGGAAACTCTCCGGCGAGGCGTACGCGGGAGTGAGCGCCTCGCGGGTCGCCGACTGCTCGCCCCCGGCCGCCATGATCGACGCCAGCCCGAAGTCCGACAGGCCGACCATGCCGTACCGGTTGATCAGGATGTTCGCCGGCTTGATGTCGCGGTGCAGCACGCCGGCCGCGTGCGCCGCGGCGAGCGCGTCAGCGATCCTGATGCCGATGTCGCGCACCTGCGCCGGGGGCATCGGCCCGTGCCGGCTAAGCGCGTCGTTCAGCGAGCCTGCCGGGCACAGCTCCATCACCAGGTAGGGCCGCCCGTCGGCGAGCGTTCCCGCGTCGTAGACGTCGATGACGTGCGGATGCCCGGACAGCCGCCCCGCCGCGGTCACCTCGCGGACGAACCGCCGGCGATCGCGGTCGCTGAACAGCACCCGGTTGTCGACCTTCACGGCCACCTCGCGGCCGACCGCCAGCTGCCAGCTCCGGTAGACGGTGGCGAACCCGCCCCTGCCCAGGACGCCCGCAACCCTATGCCCGGGAATGTCCGGTGCCGAGACCACGGTCTGCCAGCTTAGTCCCCGCCCGCGGGCACGCGAACCAGACGTCACCCGCGCGCGCCGACCGCCATTCCAGCAAAATCACATACGGTCAACACGTCATATTCTGAGGCAACCAGATGAGGCAAACAGAATGGCGCGGTACCGCGCGGCTGGCGCAGGGAGTTGATCTGTGGTGCTCGGGTCTGATGGGCAGCCGGTTACCTCGGAGCACGCAGACGAGCTTGCCGCGGCAGCCAATGAGCTTGCGGTCTCCGAAGGCGCAACCAGCCGGGCGATGACGGCGATCCGGGAAGCGGTGCACGCCGCCCGCGTGGTCCTTTCCGCTGCTGGGAGCAGGGAGAACCGGCGGCGCCTGTCTGAGACGCTCTGGCGGCAGGCCGCGGCCCTGGCCACCGTAGGGCAGGCGGAGGCCGCGGCCGGGCCGGCCCGAGAGGCGATTGACCTGGCGCGGCAGGCGGTCCGGGAGACGCGGCCCGATGACCCGGCCCTGGACGCGGTCTGCGGCGAGTTCGGACGCCGGGTCAACGACCTCAGCCAGATCCTCGGCGCGGCCGGGCATCGCACGGAGGCCCAGCGGCTCGTCACAGAGAGCGCTGATGTGACGCGGCGTAGCGACGGCCCGTTGTCCGCTCGCGCTCGGGCCGGGACGATGCAGATCATGGTGAGCGGCCTGGTGGACGAGGTCGCGCGGAGCATGGCGGATAGCCGGCCCCCTCCTGCCGACCAGGCATTCGTGATCGCCGCTGCTGAGAGCCTGGTCGGGGATCTCCGGCGGATCGCCAGCGAGGATGACCCGACGACCGTCTTCGACCTGGGCCAGGGCCTGCACGTGCTCGGCCGCGCCTGCGCCATCCTGGCCCAGTACGAGCGAGCCGTCGGCGCCCTCGCCGAGTCGCACGCGATCTTCGCCAGGTTCGATGGTGCCGCGGCACGCAGCCGGGCGGAGCAGGTGCGTGCGGAGCTGGACCAGGTCGCCAGGGTGGCGCCGCGCGCAGGCGCGCCCGGGCCCGGCGGCTCTGCCGTGGGTGGGCAGCGGCGCTGGTGGCGCCGGAATAAGGCAGCCGATCCGCCGCAGGGTCCGCCAGCGGCCATGCCGGAGGCGCGGACCGCGGAAGGTGAACCCGTGGCAGCTAGCCCGGGCAGCCGGGCAGCCAGCGGCGAGCCAGGCGTGGCCGGCCCGCGGTCGCCGCAGCAGCCCGGCAGCGTGACAGCGACCGCGCTGCCGGTCCTGTCTGTGCCGCGCTTCACCCGGGCTCGCGAAGTGATCGGGCCTGACGCGGTCGCCAGGGGAGGCAGCCCGGACGAGGCGGAGTCAGCCGATGCGGAGGAGCGGCTGCTGCTCACCGGATCGGACGCCGCCCACGGCGATCCTCTGGCCCGGGCGGCCGACGCGGTGGCCCGGCGGCGTCGGCTCGCTGATCTGGAACCGGTCACCCACGGACCGCTGCTCGGGTTCGCGACCGCGTTGCATGCTCATCTGCTGTGTGCGCACGGCCGCTTCGGCGAGGCGGCGAGCGTAGGGGACCAGGCGGTGCTCGCGCTGATGCGCTACAGCGACGACGCCGCGCGGATCCAGCCGAGCATGGTCCTGGCCCTGGACGCAGTCACGGTGGCCCGTATCGCGACTGGCGGGTTCGAGCAGGCCGAACGCGCACTGCGCCGGGCGCTGGATGTGCTTCGCCGGCTTGCCGACCGTGACCACAGGTGGCTCGACGACCTCGCCGCCCACGAGACGCTGCTCTCGCCGGCCTCGGCGGAACAGGTGTTCGGCCTGCCCTTAACGACCGCTGATGACGGGCTTGCCGAGGGCAGGCGGCTCAGTCTCGCGGGTCGGCTGGCTGAGGCCGAAACGGTTCTGGAGACCGCGATGGCCCAGTTCGCGATGCTCTCGTCTGACGAGGACGACACCAGCGTGTGGAATCTCGCGGTACAGCGTCGGCTCGCGCTCGCGCACTGGCGGTACGTAGGAGTGGTGAACCTGGCCGGCCGTCCCCAGGAGGCGCTGTCAGCGGGTCGCCGGGGGATTGGAGCGGGGTTGCGGCTGCTCGGCCGCCTCAAGCGCGGTACCCCGGAGCACAGTGAGGTGACCGCTGAAACCGTGACGGCCATGACGGACCTGGCTGAGATCGCGTGCCGTGCCGGCCTTGCTGGGGAGGGACTCGAGCTGCTGGACGAGGCAGTCGGCCTGAGCGGCGGCGACACGCACCCAGCGGTGCGGCGGGCGCTGGGCACCGCGCTGCACAACAAGGCCACCAACATGCTGAACGTCATGGCCGCCGCCGCGGCACGTGGCACACCGCTCCCCTTTGCCCTGGAATCGGTCGACGCGGCGATCACGCGGGCTCTCACCATCCGCGCGGACCTAGCCGGCACCGACGCGCTGGCCCGCTGGGAGCTGGCGAACTCGCTGCTGCTGCACAGCAGGGTGCGCGTTCTAGGTCAGCGGCCCGGCGAGTCGGTCGAGAGCCTGAACCGGGCAGTCACGCTCGCCCGCCAGCTAGGCCCCGCCGCCGCTGACCTGCTGGCGCAGGCCAGAGCACTGGCCACCATGCTGCAGGAGGTCGCACCCGGAGAGGTACGGCAAGCCCGCGCCAGAGGCGGATGGCCATTCTGACCGGACCCTCGCGATGACCGGACCAGGTCGGGAGGGGAGTATCAGCGCGAGCCGCCCAGCCATCCGTCACCTGCGATCAAGATATAACGTGTTATTGTCTGCCGTGGGGGCACGGCTGGGCGGAGGAGCGGATGACTCCAGCGGATGATTCGGGCGCCGGGACTGCCGGGCGGGCGGAAACGTACCTTCGCCTGCTCGCCGAGACCGAGCTGCGCCGCGGGATCGCGCTCCCGCGCTACCAGCCGCCGGGGCCGCCCGAATTGCCTCCCCCGGTGTATTCCGCGCTGCGGGCGGTCGCGCCCGTGGCAGCGGCGGCGGGGCAGGCCGCGCGGCCGCTGATGCCATCCGCCAGGCTGGCGGTGACGGCGGTGCGACCGCTTGGAGAGCAGGTCGTGGCGGCTCTCGCCCCATCGGCCAGGCGGGCGGCGCAGGCCTGGACGCCGACGGCACGGCGGGCTTTCCTGGTATCCCTGCGCACCGGCCGTCGGCTGGCGCGCAGGCACGTAGGGTACGGGCGCGCCCCGGCCGAGAAGGGCGTGGACAGGGTGCGGGCCGTTGCCTCCGCGCTCGCCGAGGTGCAGGCCCTCGATGAACAGACCGCGGAGTCGATCGTGGCCGGGCTGGAGGCCGCGCTGGCGGCGCGCCGCCGCATCGACCACCGGCAGATGCTCGCCACCGGGCAGACCCGCCGGAACCGCCAGCCGCCCAGGCCGGGCGTGCCGGCCGGACAATGGAGCGCCACCACGGTCGGGGCGATGGTTCCACTCGAAGCGGACGGCCAGCACGGCGCGATACTGCTGATCTCGCTTGTGCTGGCTCCGGACCTGGCGGCGCTCGGCATGGTCGCGAAGATACCCGCGGCGCTTCCCGGCTCGCCGTGGGCGGAACTCTTCTCCGAATGCCTGCACAACGCGCGTGCGACCGATGACCGTGGCGTCAGCTACCGGCTCAGCATCGGGGGCATGATCAGGGGCAGGGGCAGGGGCGGTCGCGGCGCACCCATCGTCCAGGAAGGCGCTTACGGGTTCTCGCCGCTGCCGTCCGCCGGAGTCCGCTGGCTGGACGTGACCGTGCCTGGCGGGGTCGCGACCCGCATCGAGGTCGCGGCCGCTCGCACTCAGGATGCGGAGCGGCCGCGGACGCTCGCACCGGCCAGCCCGGCCGAGAGGTTCCTCGACGCCACCGCAGAGAGCCTGCTGCGGAGGGGAGCCATCCGGGGTACCACCGCCCAGCATGCGCTTGCCGGCCTCCCGAACGTGGTGGAGGCATTCAGTGCGGCAGGCGTGCTCACGGCCGGCAGCCCGGCCCTCCGCCGCCTGGTGACCTTGGCGCGGCGGCTGCGGCTGGGCATTCCACGGCAGCTCGCCGGCATCCAGGACACCGGCCTGCCCGAGCCCTGGGAGAATGTGGCAGCACACCGTGATCGCACCGACGGACCCGTCGGCATCGCTCCGCTCGCCGCGATCCTGCCCGAGTTGGACGGCGTCCGCTACATCCTCACCGGGCTGCGCTCTGACGAGCGTGCCGCCACGATGTACGTGCTGGCCTGGGGCTGGCGACAGCCACATGTGTTGCCGCCCAGCCGGCTGTTCCGCGGCCCGTGGCACCAGCAGTTCAGCTGGTGGGCACGTGACGACATGGGGCGCTGGCACATAGGCCGGGAATGGGGTAACACCTTCGGGTCCGGCCACTCGGACCTGGAGGTCGAGCTGACACCGCCGTTGCATCCGGCGGCCACCTCGCTCGACATCATCCTGGCCGGCAGGACCGGCGAGGCCCGCAGCACCGTCCGGCTCGACTGGAAGGCGGCGCCATGAGCCCGCCATGGTGGGGAGCCTTCGGGCCGGCGCAGGGACAGGTGCGCTGCGGTACCGGCGAGCACACCGTGCGATGGGACGGTGGCAGGCTGATCCCGCTGGATCATCCCGACGCGGAGGGCGAGCTCGTGATGGCCGCGCTCGGGGGTGAGGCGCCCGGATGCGTCGAGCTCGCCCAGGCATGGGGCGCCCATAGTGACGATCTCCAGGTGCTTGCCCTCGGGCCGCGTTCGGCGGGCGACGAGCTCGCTGTCACCCCGGACGACGTGGAGAGCTTCCGGCAGCAGCCCGTGATGGTAAGGAGCTGGGCGTCCTACGGCCCCATCGCGACCTGGCGGGCCGGCCTCCTCCGCGGGTGGCTGAGCACGGCTGGCCTCCGGGCCGTGGCCGCGCCGTTCGTGCGCCCCGCGGGCGGCGGGGCGCCGGTCCAGCCAGGCACGGCGGGCCGCCCGCGCGGCGCGGGCGGCTGGCCCCTGGCTCCCGAGGCGGAACGCGCCCTGGCCAGCCGCGTCGAGCTGCTGTCGCTGCTCGCCCTTGGAACGCCGTTCCAGCTGCGCTTGTCCGGCGCGGTGGCGGCCGCCTGGTCCGGCGACGGGCCCCGCGCCCGCGACCGTGACGCTGTCCGCCCCGCGCTGGCAGCCGCGCTGACCGGCCGGCTTGCCCCGGCGGCGGCGGCCTGGCTCGGGATCGACCCGGGCAGGGTGGCCGCGTCGTTGCACGAGGGTGACGGCTGGGGGCGGATCGAGCTGGCGGGAACAGGCGGTGACAAGGGGCTCTGCTCGCCTGGGGGGACGACCCCCCAAGACCCCCCGCGGGGGGCATCGCCTGGGGGGACGACCCCCCAAGACCCCCCGCGGGGGGCATCGCCTGGGGGGACGACCCTCCAAGACCCCCCGCTCGTGGCTGAGCTGCCGGTGTGCTGGCTGGCCCGGGTGTGGGCACCGGGCCTGGCCGTCGTCGGCGGTCACCTGATCGTCGACGTGGAAGAGGCGGCCTGGCCGGAAGCGCGGGTGCTTGCCCTGCCGCGCCCCGGCGCGGAGCCTGTCGCCCTCTCCGTCCGGGCGGGGACAGGACACCAGGCTGGACACTGGACAGTGGCCGGCACGGCGCGATGAGGCCGGGCTGAGGCGAGGAGCGGGCGTGGGCGAGGACAGGCAGCCTTTCACCGGACCGGCTTTCACCGGACCGGCTTTCACCGGATCGGGGCGCCAGCGGCAGGCGGCAGCGGCCGAAGCGCTCGGCGTGGCCGTGGCGGCGCGGGTTCCCGTGCTGCTGTGGGGTGCGCCCGGCACGGGCAAGACCTCCGCCATCCGCGCGGCCGAGTTCCTGGCCTGGCTGACGGAGATGGATCTTCCTGATCCCGAGGCGGTGCTCGCCGACCCCGGATCGTTCGTGCTGCCGTCGCGCAGCGACCGGGCCTATGCCGCGGTGACCGCGGTCGCCGCCGTGGTGGCGGCGGACCCCGCGCCGGATCGCTGGGCGGCCGGCTGGCAGGTGCTCGGGATCGCGGCGCGCTCGGCTCCCGATGTGGCGGCGGTGGCGGCCCGGGTGCTCGTCCGGTGCCGGCCGGACGGGACAGCGCTGCCAGCCGAGGTCCGGCTGTTCGGGCCTGTGCTCCGCGACGCGGGACTGCTCCGGGGATGAACGCCCAGACTGGCCGGGTCAACGGCGGGATCGAGGGCGGTATCGCCGGATTGGCCGCCGCCCGGTTGTGGGCGGCGGCGAACTTCCCCTACCTGGCCAGCGCGGTGTTCGGCGCGCACGTCGTGGCGGCTCCCGGGATCGGCACGGTCGCCGTGGACGAAGGCTGGCGGCTGTGGGCAGATCCCGGCCTCGCCGCCGGATGGAGCCCGGCACAGCTCGGCAGCGTGCTGATCCATCACGCCTGCCACCTGCTGCGAGCGCATGGGGAACGCGCGGGCCCCGCGGGGGTGCGGCCGCAGGACGCGGTCGCCTGGATCCGCTGCGCAGACGCCGAGATCAACGACGACCTGGTCCCCGCTGGGCTGGAGCTGCCCGGCAGCCCGGTGCTGCCACATCACCTGGGATGTCCTGTCGGCCAGCTCGCGGAGCAGTATTTCGCGGCGGGAGCTGCCACAGTGCTAGCCCGGGGGGACGACCCCCCCAGACCCCCCCGCGAGGGCATCCCGTTCGGCATAAAAATCGTGACTGCGGTAGCGGAGCCGACGGCATTCCACGGCCATGGGAGCGCGGCGGGCCCCCGGCGCTCGCTCCGTGGCAGGCGCGGCTGCTGGGCCGGCTGGTGGCCCGGGAGTGCGTCCGGCACGGGCGGGAGGCAGGCAGCGTGCCCGCCGGGCTTTTGCGCTGGGCGTCCGGGGTGCTCGAGCCGCGGGTGGACTGGCGGCGGGCGCTCGCGGCCGAGCTGCGCAAGGCCGTGGCCGACACGTCGGGTGCGGTCGATTACTCCTACCGGCGGCCCTCGCGGCGGGCGGTGGCGGCCGGTGACGTCGTGCTGCCGGCGCTGCGCAGGCCGGTGCCGGACGTCGCGGTGGTGTGCGACACCTCAGGCAGCATGACCGAGGATCTGCTTGCCGCGTCGCTGGCCGAGGTCGAGGGGCTGCTGCGTGCGCTCGGGCTGGCCAGGCAGCTGCGGGTGCTCGCCTGCGACGCCGCGGCGGCGCCCGCGCGCCGGATCAGCTCGGTGCGCCAGGTGGAGCTGACCGGCGGCGGCGGGACGGACATGGGGGCGGGCATCGCCGCGGCCTCGGCCCTGCGGCCCCGGCCGGCCGTGACCGTGGTCCTCACCGACGGGTTCACGCCCTGGCCGGACGGACCGCCACGGGGGATGCGCGTGGTCGCGGGCCTGCTCGGGGATGACGCACCCGAAGCTCCAGGCTGGGCGCGGGCGGTCCGGGTGCCAGGCCAGGACACGTTCCGGCGGAAAACGCCGCAGCCGTAGAATCGAGTTATATCTTGTCACTGGGCAGCGAACGCGATATGCTATAGATATATCGTGATCGTATCGTCTGGAGTCTGACCGGGAGTGCGGGATGACAGCAGGTTCAAGGGCCGGGAACATCGATCCCGGCATGTTCGATGTGTTCCGCTGCGTGAGCGGGGTGCTCGGCCAGGTTCATGGCGCCGCCCGCAGGATGTCAGGGGGCCACGGCCAGCGTGTGCGCGGCGGGCCGTGGGAGCGGGGCTTCGGGGGCTTCGGGCCGCCGAGGGGGCCGGGCCAGAGGCAGGGCGGACCCGGGCCGTGGGGACACTGGTGGCCGGGCCCGCCGGGCTCGCCGCGGGGTCCGCGGGCCGGTCGCGGCGATGTGCGCGCCGCGATCCTGGCCCTGCTGCGGGAAGGACCGCGCAACGGGTACCAGATCATGTCCGAGATCGAGGAGCGCAGCGGCGGCGCCTGGCGGCCAAGCCCCGGCGCGGTCTACCCGGCGCTGGCGCAGCTGGCCGACGAGGGCCTGATCGCCGGCGAGGAGTCCGGCGGCCGGCGCACGTTCAGCCTCACCGCGGCGGGCCGTGACTATGTCGAGCAGAACCCCGAGATGGCACGCGGCGTGTGGGAATCGATGGGCCAGGACGAGCCGGGGGAGCTGCCGCGCCTGTTCGCCCAGGCCGCACGGCTCGGCGGCGGCATCGTGCAGCTGGCCCGCGACGGCACGCCAGAGCAGGTCCGCGCCGCCGAGCGGCTGCTCGGGCAGACCCGCCGCAGCCTGTATCAGATCCTGGCCGGCGACAGCGACGGCGAGCAGGACGAAGAGTAGAGAGTGGGAAGGGCAATGGACGATCGCATCCGGATTTCAGATGCCGACAGGGAGCGCGTGACGACCCGGCTGCACGACCACTTCGCCGAGGGCCGGCTCAGCCCCGATGAGCTGGACGAGCGGGTCACCGCGACGCTGAACGCCAAGACCTTCGGGGACCTGCGCGGTGTCATGGCAGACCTTCCCGGGCCCGCCCCGGCACCGCCCGACGCGCCGCCGAACGCGCGGTGGCTCCCGCCGCAGGCGGCGGCCTGGCGGCGCCGCCGCGGTCCGCGGATCCTGCCGCTGCTGCTGCTCGCGCTGCTCGCCGCGGTGGTGATTCCCGGCGGCGGGTGGGTGTTCTTCACGTTCGTCAAGGTGATCCTTCTGCTCTGGCTGCTTGCCTGCGTGGCCGGAATTGTCGCGGCCATCCTGCTGCGCAGGCGGATACGACGCGGCTGGTGGCCCGGCTACACCCACCGCCACCACCATCACCACCGGTCCCGCGGTCGGCGAGGCGGCTATGGTGACTACGGTGACTACGGGGATTAGGGCAGGGCCCAATGCTGGTTGGCGTTGCCGGTGCAGTCCCAGATCTCCAGCTGGGTACCGGGGGTGGTCGACCAGCCCGTGTCGTCGAGGCACTTGCCGGACTGCGGGTTGTAGAGCGATCCGTTGGACTGCGGGATGAAGACCTGCGCGGCAGTGTTGTTGCAGTCGTACAGGTCTACCGTGGTGCCGTCCGCGGTGCCGCCGGCGTTGATGTCCATGCACTTGCCGAGCGCATGCAGGGTGCTGCCGGCCTGCACGACGGTCCACTGCTGCGCGGCCGTGCTGTTGCAGGTGTAAACCTGGACCGGGTTGTAGTTCGCGGTGCTGGCTGACCGGTCGTCAACGCACAGCCCGCCGTAGCCGACGATCGGGGACGTGGAGCCGCCGCCGCCACCGCCGGATGACGAGGTCGTGTAGGCCGCGACATAGGCGACGCTCATCGTGGCGCCGGAGCTTGTCGAGCTGGTGGGGGTGGTGCAGCCGCAGA